>Ga0187846_10000404_pt1 | contig 25531 bp, 22 predicted proteins | sample TC_taG_FD_161473 | JGI IMG/M metagenome (GOLD analysis project Ga0187846, IMG submission 161473) | Biofilm microbial communities from the roof of an iron ore cave, State of Minas Gerais, Brazil - TC_06 Biofilm (v2) | ecosystem: Environmental > Terrestrial > Deep subsurface > Cave > Wall biofilm... | reverse complement strand
AAAGACTGCATCCGGCGGACCATCAAGCGTAGCAAGTGCCCCGATCCCTTCGAGGTAGCCGAGCGCCCGATGGTTGCCGGCGAGCAGGAGATGGTTGCCATTGTCAATGCGGCAACCGAGTTCCGCATCTAAATAGGAACGACAACGCCCGCCGGCATGGCGGCCGGCTTCGTAAAGCCGCACGCTCCGACCCTCGGCGGCCAGCCTGACCGCAGCCGCAAGACCGGCGAGACCGGCGCCGACGACGTGGACGGTGCCCGGTAAGGTGGTCATACCAAGCCGTGCCGTAACATGAGCCAGAGCTTGAACGGGTTTGATAGGCTTACGCGGGCTGCCGGATCCCGCCAGCCCGAGCGCACCAATTCCGAAAGCGTCGCACGGTAAACCGCGGCCATCACCGCAGCAGGCCGCATTGCGCGGCGCGAGCACCGCCCCATTCTGCGCATGCTTTCGTGAAAGTGCTCCTCGGCGAGTGCGGCTACCTCGCGGCAGACAGCCGGCAGCCCCGGATGGCGCAAGACCGCCATCGGGTCGGTTCCGCGAATCCCGTGCCGGTCGAGAATCTCGCGGGGAAGATAAAGCCGGCCGCGGCTCGCATCCTCGTCGAGATCACGAAGAATATTAGTTAGCTGCAGCGCCCGACCGAGCGATTCAGCGACCGCGTGAGCGGCATCGCCCGGATCGCCAAAAACATGAACCGAGAGATGGCCGACGGCGCTCGCGACCCGTGCGCAATAGAGGTCGAGCGTTGCAAGATCGGGAGCACGAATGTCTTCTCGCGCATCCATCTCCATACCGTCGATGATGGCCAAGAAATCTTGCCGCCGCAGGTGGTAGCGCAAGATCGGCTCGCTTAGCGCTCGGGCGACAAGACGGCGCGGATGTCTGGCATAAAGAGCGTCGACCTCTTCGCGCCAACCGGCGAGCGCCGCGATCTTGCGCGCGACCGGCCATTCGCCGTCGGCAATGTCGTCGACCTCTCGGCAGAACGCATAGACGGCGTACATCCCGTCCCGGCGATCTACTGGTAGGAGGCGCATCGCCCAATAGAACGAAGTTCCGGCCGCCTCGACCCGATGTCGGATCGTCTGCCGCAGCGCCGCGTCTCCCGAATGCTCCGCGACAGCGCCGAATGCGGGATTGTTCATCCTCGCAAACCTCGCAACCCGCCAACCACAAAGGCAGCCATAAAATCCGATCTTCTGAGCCTGACCCGGTCCGCCAAGGGATCACCGCGACGCAGTCGGCCTAGCAGGCGCGTTGCGAGCTCAACAATGACCGCACATTCCCAACGCAATCTGGATGAGACGACTTGTGGCGCCAAGCCGCGTGCATCCGCGACGAGCGCGTCGGTGCGGTCGAGCATGTTGTCGAGCACTCGACGCAATCTCCGGCACGACGTTCGGGCTGCGAGGGTCTCGACGCCGATCCCTTGCGCTGCGAGATCCGTCATTGGCAGGTAGACCCGGTCGAGCACACGGTAGTCATCGGCACAATCCTGCAGATGGTTAAGCACCTGCAGCGCCGAGCACAGCGCGTCGGAGGCCGGCCATGTCTCGCGGCTTTCACCGTGAAGATCCAGCAGTTGTCGCCCGACCGGCGAGGCCGAGTAGCGGCAATACGCCATCAGATCGTTCCAGTCATGATAGCGCAGCTTGGTCGCATCCAGGCGAAAGGCGCGCAGCACGTCGTGGCAGTGCTGCGCGGTCATCCGAGTGGCGGCCAAGCTCTCATGCATTGCTGCAGCAGCCGGCGATTCGTCCCCGGGCGCGCCATCTAGGATCGCCGCCATGCGATCGAGACGCCGCACCTTCTCGGCAGCGGTCAGCGCCGGGTTATCGGCGATATCGTCCGCGTTTCGAGCGAACCGATAGAAGGCGTGCACATGCGGCCGCAGGTCGCGGCGGATCAAGAAAGAGCCGACCGGAAAATTCTCGGTGCTGCGCCCTTTGCCCGACGGCGTCTCGACGCCATGGACAACTTCTTGCCGCACCTCCGCCGGCTCAGCGGCCATCACAAGTATCCGTTAACCTTGAACCAGCCGATAGCGTCGGCGATCGCATCGCGCGCGGGACGCGGCGCGTAGTACAGTTCGCGAGAGGCCTTTTCCGAAGTGAAATACATCTTCTTTCGCGCCATCCGAACCCCGTCGAGCGTGATGAAGGGCTCCTTGCCGCTCAGGCGCGCCATAAGCTCAGCCCCAATCGCTACGGGATAGGCCACGGTGTACGGAACCCGAATTCGCGGGACCCGCGTGCGGGCCCCCAGCGCCACTTCCACGAGGATCTCCGCAAGGGACAGGTTTTCGCCGCCAAGGATATAACGCTCCCCGACGCGTCCCAGCTCCGCAGCCGCCAAATGGCCGGCGGCGACGTCGTCGACATGCACGATGTTCAAACCGGTCTCGACATAGCCCGGCATGTGCCCCCTCGCCGCTTCGAGAATGAGGCGGCCGGTCGGCGTCGGTTTACGGTCGCGCGGGCCGACCGGTGTTGACGGATTGACGATGACCGCAGGCAATGCTCGCTTGGCAATCAGGCCGCGGACCACTTTTTCGGCTTGAAATTTGGAGCGCTTGTAGGGGCCGATCATGTCTTCAACGTTGCTCGGAGTTTCCTCATCAGCCGACCCATGGGGAACCAGGCCGAGCGTGGCGACGCTGCTCGTATAGACCACCCTTTCAACGCCGGCATCGAGCGCGGCTCTCATCAGCACCCGGGTCCCTTCCACGTTCGCGCGGAACATTGGCGCGGGGTCGATGACCCAAAGGCGGTAATCGGCGGCAACGTGGAATAGATACCGACAACCGGTAACGGCGCGCTCCAGCGATGGAGCGTCTTCCAACGAGCCCTCGGCAACTTCGACGGAAAGATCGACGAGATTGCGCCGATCGCTGTTCGGGCGAGCGAGGACGCGAACATCGTGGCCCATTCCCACAAGCGCCCGAGCTACGGCCGAGCCGACGAACCCGGTCGCTCCCGTGACAAGAGACAAGCCCGGTGACAGGGACATTGCCGATCACTTTTCAGCCGCCCTTCGGGTGGTAGCGTGAAATCGAGTCGATGTCTCGCGAAAACCGCGCTTTCCTCGGTCACCGGTCCGCGTCTGGGTTCAGCGGCCCGAGGGCGAAGGAGGAGGCGGCACGGCCGCTTCAGCATGCGCGCGCGCTGCTTGTGCCTTGTCGGTCTCGCCAAGGACCTCGTACGCATGTGCGAGGCGAGCCCAGCCCTGCTTGTCGTCCGGGTGCTGCTCGAGCCGCACTGCGAGGCGTTCCACCATGCTGCGAATCATCGCTTGACGCTCTTCCGGCGACATCGATTGTGCGGCCGCAATGTCCTGTGCGGTCGGCCCGGCCGGGGTTTTCGCACCGGCTTCCGGGTCGCCTGGGGCAATCTCGGCGAGGCGCGCCGCAACGATCTTGCGCCACGGCGCGTCTGCCGGGGCATCGGCGAGCATCGCTTGCAGTGCGGCGCTGGCCACAGCTGCATCGCCGCGCTGCAGTGCCGCCTCCGCGCCGTAAAAGCGGGCGCGCGGGTCGTTGCCGGATTTGGCAAATTCCGCCTCCGCTGCCGGCGTCACGGTGCCCCCGGCGGAAAGTACGAGGACCTCGCCCAGCTCGGCATGCAGCTGAGGCTCGTCGGGCTTCAAAGCAATAGCGCGACGGTAAGCATCACCCGCCTCGTCAAAGCGCTGCAGTGAAGCCAACGTCCGACCGAGCAGGACCCAGCCGTCGGGATGGTCGGGCTCGCGCTCGAGGCGCGCCTTTAGTTGATCCGCCGCAGCCGCGAGTTCGGTCGCGTCGTGGGGGCCCGTCCCGCTCGCGGTGCCCGCCGCCGTCCGGGGAGTGATCGCCGCGGGTGAGCCGACCGCGAAATAGATGGCGAGGGCCGCTGCCGGCAATAGAGCGGCGACACCGACCGCGGCGCCGACCCGCCACGAGGCCTCCGTGGGGTTGGCCGTGGCAAGATCAACCTCTCCACGTTCCCGGTCGGCTGCCGCCAGCATTCGCCTGGTGACCTCGGTCCGTGCGGCTCTGGCCTCGTCAGCAGCGAGCCTCCCTTGTGCCAGCTCCGTGTCGATATCCGCGAGCTGGCGCCGGAACATCGCGACTGTTGCCTCGCCTTCGCCCGCATAGCGGCGGGCCCGCCGTACCAGAGGCCGCAGGAGAACAGCCAATGCCACTACAAGAAGGAGCCCGGCAACCATCCAGAACCAGATCATCGAGGCTCGCCCAGCAGCAACGCGGCGCGTGCGTTTTCGTCTTGGGTTAAGCCCGGCGTCCCTGGGTCGAGGCGCCGCCGCCACGCCCGGAGCAGCAGCAACGCGCCGCCACCCAACACCAATAGGGGCGGTGCCAGCCAGAGCACCCAGGTGACCGGTGTGAAGGGCGGATCGAGCAGCACGAAGACCCCGTATCGAGCCGTGAGGTAATCCAGCACTTGATGATCGGAATCGCCGGCGACGAGCCGCTGGCGCAGCAGCAGGCGCAAATCGTGGGCGAGATCGGCGTTCGACTCGTCGATCGACTGGTTCTGACAGACCAGGCAGCGCAGCTCCTTGCTGAGGATGCGAGCGCGTGCCTCGAGTGCCGGATCGGCGAGCCGCTCCGAGGGTTCGACCGCCTGTACCGAAGGTCCCATGATCATGACGAGCAGCACAGCTGCGAACAGCAACCGCACGGTCATCAAGAGTCTACCGGTCGCGCGGCCACAGAAACCGGCGCTCGAGCCGCCGGCATGCGTATACGTAGGCGTCGGTCGCTCAGCGAGACGAGGCCGCCCAAGGCAGCAAGGATCGCACCGAACCAGATCCACGGAACCAGCGGGTTGTAATACGCCCGCAACACCCAGCCGCCCTGGCCGTCGGGATCGCCGAGCGCCAAGTAGAGGTCGCCAAAACCGTTGGTCGCGATTGCAGTATTCGTCGTTTGGCTGCGTGCCACCGGATACCAGCGGCGCTCGGGATAGAGGGGCATCGGAGACGCACCGGGCCGCTCGACGAGGATCCGCGCGCGTTCGACGTGATAGTTGGCGACATTTGCTTCGGTTACGCCAACAAAGCGCAAGATGCGGCCGGCAATCTCCAGCGAGTCTCCGGCACGCATGGTCTCGATCCGCTCACTCCGCCACGCGGTCGAGACGACGATCCCGGCGATCAGGACGCCGACCCCAAAATGGGCTGTCGCGTAACCCCATATGCCGCGCGGCAGATGGCGAAGCCGCCGCCAGGTGTCGCTGAGCGGCAGTCTCACAAACCCGCTGCGGTCGGCGAGATCGGTCAGTACGCCGAGCATCGCCCAAACCGCGAGTGCGACCCCTGCCAGCGCGGCAGGCGGGGCGGTTCGGATGAAGATTGCCACGAGCAGAGGTGCGAGGAGGGCTCCGACCAGCGCTGGGGCGAGGCGGCGCGCGGCCGCCGCGAGATGCCCGCGGCGCCAAGCCAGGACGGGGCCGATCACCATCGCGACGATAGCCGGCATCAGGATCGGCACAAAGGTCGCATCGAAATATTGCGGGCCGACGCTCAGTTTGACGCCGCTCCACACTTCGGCGAAGAGCGGATAGAAGGTGCCGATAAACACCGTCGCCATCCCCGCCGAGAGCAGCAAATTGTTGAACACCAGGGCGCCCTCGCGGCTGACCGGCGCGAATGGGTTGCCTGTTTCGAGACCGGGCGCCCGGAGTGCGTAGAGCAGCAACCCGCCGCCGATCACGAGCGCGATCAGGACCAGGATAAAGACCCCTCGGGTCGGATCGACAGCGAAGGAATGCACCGAGGTCAGCACGCCGGACCGCACGAGGAAGGTGCCGATCAGGCTCATGCCGAAAGTGAGAATCGCCAGCAGCACCGTCCAGCGCTGCAGGGTTTCGCGCTTCTCGACCGCAGCCGCCGAGTGGAGGAGTGCGGTCCCCAGGAGCCATGGCATGAACGAGGCGTTTTCGACCGGATCCCAATACCACCAGCCGCCCCAACCGAGCACGTAGTAGGCCCACCAGCTGCCCATGGCGATGCCGATCGTCAGCCCGCACCAAGCGGAGAGCGCCCACGGCCGGACCCAGCGCGCCCATTGGGCGCCGACCCGCCCTTCGATCAGCGCCGCGATGGCGAAGGAGTAGGTGATCGAGAACCCGACATAGCCGAAATAGAGGAAGGGCGGGTGGAAGGCGAGCCCCGGGTCCTGCAAGAGCGGGTTCAGGTCACGCCCGTCGGCCGGGACGGGAAACAGCCGGTCGAACGGGTTCGAGGTCGCGATGATGAAGAGCAGCGTGCCGAAGCCCAAAAGGCTTTGGATCGCCAAGGTGCGCGCTCGCAAGCTCGCCGGCAGCGCGCGGCCCAAACCGGCAACGAGGCCGCCGAACAGGGTCAGCATAAAGACCCACAGCATCATCGAGCCTTCATGGCTGCCCCAGACGCCGGTCACCTTGTAGAGCATCGGCTTTGCGGTGTGCGAGTTCTCGAAGACGTTGCGCACCGAGAAGTCCGAGACGATGTGGGCGTGCATGAACACGGCGAAGGCGAGCGCCACCAGACCGAATTGCAGCAGTGCGGCGGGCGGCGCCAGATCCATCAGTGCTCGGCTGCGCGCCGAGGCGCCGACCAGCGGCACAATGCCCTGCACGAGGGCCACGAGCATGGCCAGAACGAGGGCAAAATGACCGATCTCTACCAGCATCTCAGTGCAGCCGGGTCAGCCGAAAATTCCCGTGAACCGGGAAAATATCCGGGAAATTATCGAATTTGCCGTCGTTAGCATCAGGAAGCATTAATTATATCAATCACTTATGGTCGATTTTTGCGAGCGGCCGAACCGGGAAATTTGGCGCGGAACCGGGAATTATCCGGGAATCGCCGCTCGCCCGCTCTCCGGGCCTATTCTCGCACCAGCGTCGCCTTCATGCGAGGCATCATGCGACCGAGATGTGTTGTTACGATGGCAGGGCGCGCCCGCATCGAAATGGAGCTACTCGGCGGCCGCCGCGGGCAATACGACCGGCTCGACCTTGGCGGCGCAGAATTTGTATTCCGGGATCTTGCCGAACGGGTCGAGCTGAGGGTTGGTCAAGACGTTGGCGGCGGCTTCGGCGTAGCAGAACGGAATGAACACCTGGCCCGGGGCGACGGCGCTGTCGCTGCGCGCCTTCAGCTCGATCGTGCCGCGGCGGGTCGTGACGCGCACCCGCTCCCCGGCAGCGATGCCGAGCCGGCGCAATTCGACGGGAGCGAAACTGGCTACCGCTTCGGGCTCGATCTCGTCGAGCACGCTCGCCCGCCGGGTTATCGCCCCGGTGTGCCAATGTTCGAGCTGGCGGCCCGTGGTCAGCACCATCGGGTATTCGGCATCGGGCTCCTCGGCCGGCGGGATGATCGCAGCAGGAACCAGGCGGCCGCGGCCCGAGGCTGTCGGGAACCCATCGCCAAAGACGATATCATTGCCGGGCTGGTCTTCGGCGTCGCACGGATAGGTCACCGAGCTCTCGCGCTCGAGCCGCTCCCAGGTAATGTTGTCGAGCGACGGCATCGCCAATTTCATTTCGGCAAACACGTCGCGCGGATGGGTGTAGGACCAGTCGAGCCCGATGCGGCGCGCGATCTCCTGAATGATCCACCAGTCGAGCCGGGCATTGCCGGGAAGCGGCAATGCCGCGCGGCCCATCTGGACCTGGCGGTTGGTGTTGGAGACGGTACCGTCCTTCTCGGGCCAAGCCGAGGCCGGCAATACCACATCGGCGTATTTTGCGGTCTCGGTCAGGAAGATGTCTTGCACGACGAGATGTTCGAGATGAGCCAACGCCTCGCGCGCATGCTCGACATCGGGGTCCGACATCGCCGGGTTCTCACCCATGATGTACATGCCCTTGATCTCGTCGCTATGCACCGCGTCCATGATCTCGACGACGGTCAATCCGCTCTTGTCGTCGAGCGAAGTGTGCCACAGCGCCTCGAACTTCGCGCGGACCTCTGGGTTCACGACCGACTGGTAGTCGGGATAGACCATCGGGATCAGCCCGGCATCCGAGGCACCCTGCACGTTGTTCTGGCCGCGCAGCGGGTGCAGTCCGGTGCCCGGCCGGCCGACCTGACCCGTAATCAGTGCCAGCGCGATTAGGCAGCGCGCATTGTCGGTGCCGTGGACGTGCTGGGAGATGCCCATGCCCCAGAAGATGATCGCCGCCTCGGCGCGGGCATAGGTGCGCGCAACATAGCGCAAGGTCTCCGCATCGACGCCGCAGATCGGCGCCATCTTTTCCGGCGAATAGTCGCGGACGTGCTCGCGCAGTTTCTCGAAATCCTCGGTATGGGCCTGGATATACTGTCGGTCGGTCAGCCCCTCCTCGATGATCGTGTGGAGCAGCGCGTTCAGCATCGCCACGTCGCGCCCGGGGTTGAAGCGCAAGGTCGCTGTCGCATACCGCATCAGGCTGTAGCCGCGCGGGTCCATCACGAAGATTTTGGCGCCGCGCTTGGCCGCTTGCTTGAAGAAGGTCGCCGCAACCGGGTGGTTTTCGGTGGGCCTGGCACCGATGACGATGATGACATCGGCATCGGCCGCAGCGGTGAAGGGTGCGGTCACCGCGCCCGAGCCGATCCCCTCCATCAGGGCCGCGACCGACGAGGCGTGGCAGAGCCGCGTGCAGTGGTCGACGTTGTTGCTGCCAAAGCCGGTGCGGACGAGCTTCTGGAAGAGGTAGGCCTCCTCGTTCGAGCCTTTGGCCGAGCCGAACCCGGCAAGCGCACGTCGGCCGTCCCGATCGCGGATATGCTTCAGCCCAGACGCTGCGCGGTCGAGCGCCTCGTCCCAGCTCGCCTTGCGAAAATGCGTATAAGGATTGGCGGGGTCGATATCGGTGTCGTGCTTCGAGATGCCATCCTTGCGGATCAGCGGCTCGGTCAGGCGGTCGGGGTGATGGGCATAGTCGAAGCCGAAGCGGCCCTTGACGCACAGCCGGTTGTGATTGGCCGGCCCATCCTTGCCCTCGACCGCGACGATGCGGTTGTCTCGGATCTTGTAGGTCAGCTGGCAGCCGACCCCGCAATAGGGACAGACGCTGTCGACCTCGCGGTCGGGAACGTTGACATAGACGCCGTTCGCGTCGACCAAGGTCGCCGGCATCAGGGCGCCGGTCGGGCAGGCCTGCACGCATTCGCCGCAGGCGACGCAGGTGCTGTTGCCCATTGGGTCGTCGAAGTCGAAGATTATCTTTTCGCGATGGCCGCGCGCCGCCATGCCGATCACGTCGTTGACCTGGACCTCGCGGCAGGCGCGCACACAGAGATTGCACTGAATGCAGGCGTCGAGCTGCACCGCCATCGCCGGATGGCTGCGATCGGGTGCTGGTGCGGCATACCTCGGAAAGCGGCTGTCGCTGACCTCAAGCTTATCGGCCCACTGCCATAGCCGGGAATTCGGGTCGTGCGCGGCGGCACGATCCGGCTGGTCGCCGATCAAAAGCTCGAATACCATCTTGCGAGAGAAGCGGGCGCGCTCGCTCGCTGTTTGCACTTTCATTCCGGGGGTTGGCTGACGCACGCAGGAGGCGGCGAGCACCCGCTCGCCGTCGATCTCGACCATGCAAGCGCGGCAATTGCCGTCGGCGCGGTAGCCGGGCTTCGGCAGCCAGCACAGATGCGGGATCTCGATGCCCTGTCGGTCGGCAACCTGCCAGATGGTTTCACCCGGTTGCGCCTCGACCTCGGCGCCGTCAAGAAAAAAGGAGATGGGATCGCTCATTTCAGATCCTGTCCATTGAGCCGTGGCTCCGGTATTCGGGGTCCGCGCGGCATCTCATGCCGTTGCGTCCGAACGCCGACCGGGCTATTGCCTCCCAATCAGCGAGCGCTTGTTTCAATTGGTCTAGGTTGTAGACCTTGGATGGTTTGGCCTCTCTTCGTGAGCCGCCCCCCAAATAAAGAGTGAATTTTGGGTCATTTCCCGGCTTTGGTATTTCGTAACCGAATACCGCGTTTATATTGAATACTTTGATTGCGGAATAACTATCGACCCATAAATGTTCTGGATGTTCTTTGGGAAGACCTATTTTACGGCCACCTGCCTTCGTATAACGTACCCGCTGGTTATTTGGTACGCTGGTGGCGATAAGCGCAAAAGGCTCCATGACCTGGTCGACGCGATCCTGATTCCATGGGAAGACTGCACATTCACGGCCGGTCGCTAAGCCCCGTTCGTGCATTTCGCGAACGACAGCCTGCTCCATCTCAGCGTTGCGAAGCCGCCGGCTATTATTCAGCAAGTTACGCAATCCGGTTTCCGTCTGCGTATTTAGATCGATTGGCATCTTCGCCGCCCGGTTGCCTTCCACTAAGTCCCCCTCAAACGCGCCGCAACCGCTGAATGAAATCGTTGACCTCGGGCTGTGTCCAGGTATCGCCGTGATGCCAGAAATCCAATAGGGCATCCTTATTGCGCAATACCCAATCGATCACTTGCGGCGACATTTGGCGAACGACTCGCGCAGAAAGGCTGTTAGCGACGACCGCGGGAGCATCTGCGACCGACACTGAAAAGCTGGGCTGCGTTCGACCCGGTTGCACAAAATATTTGACGCGCGGACCGTGTGCGCCCATCGCCGTCGAGATGAAGATCGTACCAGCTACACCGGTCTGAGCGCTCGCGAGGTTGGCCATATCGACGACTGTGTCGTCCAATAATTCTTCCGCCAATACGACGTCAGGCGGGATCCTCGTAGCGTCGTCCACCGTCATCGCTAGCGTCAGCTTATCAAATCCTCGCGGAAGTGCTTCAGCACCATCTTGACCGGGTTCATCGCAGCCTGGCCGAGACCGCAGATCGAGGCGTCGCTCATGACCCGGGTAAGCTCGTCGAGCAGCGGCTCGTCCCAATGCGGCATCGTCATCAGTTTGACTGCCTTCTCCGTCCCGGCGCGGCACGGCGTGCATTGGCCGCAGCTCTCATCCTCAAAAAAGCGCAGCAGGTTCAACGCCACGGCCCTCATGTCGTCCTTGTCCGAGAGGATGACCACCCCGGCCGAGCCGATCAAACAGCCCTCGCCCTCGAGTGTGCCGAAGTCGAGCGGAATGTCGGCCATCGCCGCCGGCAGGATGCCGCCCGAGGCGCCGCCCGGCAGGTAGCCTTTAAACACGTGCCCTTCTGCCATGCCGCCACAATATTCGTCGATCAGCTCGCGCGCTGTAATCCCGGCCGGCGCGAGCTTGACACCGGGGTCTTTGACCCGCCCCGATACCGAGAAAGTGCGGCGCCCCTTGCGGCCGTTGCGACCTTCGCGGGTGAACCACTCGGGGCCGTGCTCGGCGATGTCGCGGACCCAGTAGAGGGTCTCGACGTTGTTGCATAAAGTTGGCCGGCCGAACAATCCCACCTGGGCCGGGAAGGGGGGCCGCTGTCGCGGCAGCCCGCGTTTGCCTTCGATGCTTTCGAGCATCGCCGATTCTTCGCCGCAGATATAGGCGCCGGCGCCGCGGCGAAGGTGAATCCGCGCATGCTGCGCGAGCCTGGCCGTCTCGACCGCGGCGATCTCGCTTTCCAGGATCGCGCGGCATTGCGGGTATTCATCGCGCAGATAGACATAGACGTCGGCCGCCTCGACGACCCAGGCGGCGATCAACATCCCTTCGAGAAAGCGGTGAGGGTCGGTTTCGAGGAAATAGCGGTCCTTGAAGGTGCCGGGCTCGCCCTCGTCGGCATTGACCGCGACCAGCCGGGGTGCGGGCTCCTGGCGCACCAGACGCCATTTGCGACCGGCCGGAAACCCGGCGCCGCCGAGCCCGCGCAAACCGGAATGTTCGAGGATCTCGATCAATTCCTCTGGCTTGCGTTCTCCGGCGAGGCAGGCCTCGAACAGGCGATAACCGCCGTCGGCGCGATAAGCGTCGAGGCCGATATAGGCCGGGACCTGGGGGTGCGTATCGCCCGCCGCCGCGGCCGCGCCGACGCTGGCGAGTGTGGCGTTCTCATGCAGCGCGTGCCCGATCGCGACGACCGGCGCCCTGTCGCAACCGCCCATGCAGGGTGCACGAACGACGCGCACGCGATCTCCGAGCCGCGCCTCCAGATCCGTCAGAAGTCGCGCCGCGCCGGCCAGTTCGCAGCTGAGGCTGTCGCAGACCCGCACCGTCACTGGCGGCGGCTGTTTCTCGCCGTCCATGACAATGTCGAAATGGGCGTAGAACGAGGCGACCTCGTAGACCTCGACGAGCGCCAGTCGCATCTCCTCGGCGAGAGCGGCGAGGTGGCGCGCGTGCAGGCAGCCGAAATGGTCTTGCAGCAGGTGGAGATGCTCGATCAGAAGGTCGCGGCGCCGGTCGCGGCCGCCGAGTAGTGCTTGAACCTCGGCGAGCGCCGCCGGATCGACCTGCCGGCCCTTCGGGTGATCGGGCCCGCGCCGGCGCCCGGAGCCCGGATGGATGCGGCGGTCGTGTTTTGGTGACGGCGGCATCAGCGCCTCAGACCGCTCCTTCCTTGTGCATTGCCGCGATCTCGTCCTTGCCGTAGCCGAGCCAATCGAGGATCTCGTCGGTGTGCTCGCCGAGCAATGGCGAACGCTTCACCTCGACCGGCGAGTCGGAGAGGTTAATCGGCGAGCCGACTTGGACATAGCGGCCGCGGGTCGGATGGTCGACTTCGACCAGAAAGCCGCGTTCGTAGAGCGACTTGTCTTCGTAGATGTCCTTCATCGACAGGATCGGGCCGCACGGCACGTCGACTTCGTTCAATGCCGCCATGACCTCGAACTTGGTCTTGGTCATCGTCCACTTCTCGATGATCGAGAAGCATTCTGGGATCTTGGGCAGCCTTGCCTGCGGCGTCGCAAATCCGGGATCGGTGATCAATTCTTCGCGCCCGCAGAGCTTCATCAAGGGTTCCCAGCTCGGCGGCTGGATGATCACATAGACATAGTCGTTCGGGCCGCTCGGAGCGCAGCGCAACGCGGCACCCGGCTGTCCACCGCCCGAGGCGTTGCCGGCCCGCGGCACCGCATCGCCGAATTCCTTGTTCGGGTACTCGCTCAGCGGCCCTTTTATGATCCGCTGCTGGTCGCGCATCTTGACCCGGCACAAATTGAGCACCGCATCGGTCATTGCGACCTCGACCCTCTGGCCCTTGCCGGTGCGCTCGCGCTGATAGAGCGCAGCGAGCACGCCGGCGATCATGTGGACGCCGGTTCCGCTGTCGCCGATCTGCGCTCCCGTGACAGTCGGCGGGCCATCCTCCCAGCCGGTCGTGCTCGCCGCGCCACCCATGCATTGGGCGACATTCTCATAGGCCTTGCAATCGACATAGGGGCCGGGCCCGAAGCCCTTGATCGAGGCATAGATGATCCGCGGGTTCAATTCCTGGATATACGCCCACGTGAAGCCCGCGCGGTCCAGCACACCGGGGCCGAAATTTTCCATGATCACGTCGCAGCGCCCCACCAGCTCTTCCAGCACCGCCTTGCCCTTTTGTGTCTTCATGTTGACGGTGATGCTGCGCTTGTTCGAGTTCAGCATCGTAAAGTAGAGACTGTCGGCACTCTTGACGTCCTGCAATTGACCGCGGGTGATGTCGCCGCGCCCCGGCAATTCGACCTTGATCACGTCGGCGCCCATCCATGCCAGCAGTTGCGTCCCGGTCGGGCCCGCCTGGACATGGGTCATGTCGAGGATCCGGACACCTTCGAGGGCCTTGCTCATGACCGCCTCCTAGTTCCCTCTTGCGTCTCGTGTCGCGTCGAGAAAATCGCCGTGCTGCTCGACATGCACGGCGAGCCCCAGCGTGTGTTCGCGCGCCAGCCGCTCGGCGAGCTCGGGGTCGCGGCGCTCGAGCGCCTCGATAATGCGCATATGGTCAATGATCGAACGGGCCGCGCGGTTGTCCTGGTGAATCGTGATCTTGCGGATCGCCCGCATATGGATGAACAGGTTTTCCGTCATTTCAGCGAGCAGCGCGCAGCCGCTCATTTTGATGATCGCCTGGTGAAAGGCGATGTTCGCGTCGGAGTACTCGTCGAGCCGCACGCTGTTGGTGCCGTTCTGGAATTCGTCCATCAGGCCGTGCAACCGCGCGATGTCGACGCCGCTGGCGCGCTCGGCGGCGAGCCGCGCCGCCATGCTTTCGAGTGCGGCCATGACCGTGATCATCTCGACGATCTCGCGCTTCGTCTTGCGCACGACAAAGATGCCGCGGCGCGGGCGGGTGCGGACAAAGCCTTCCTGCTCGAGCAAGGTCATCGCCTCGCGGATCGGCGTCCGGCTGACCCCGAGCCCCTCCGATAGCCGCCGCTCGTCGAGTCGGATCTCCTGCGCGTGGTCGTAGATGTCCATCGCGGTGATCGCCCGCTTCAGCGCAGCATAGGCTTCCTTGCGGAAGGTGGTGCTGGTGTCCAACCGTGGCACGTCGAGGGTGGGGTTGGGGCGTGGGCGGGCTTCCGACATGACCGAGGTATATGGTATACCAGAGACCTCGGCAACCTGCTTTTGCGCCCCGGCGGCGGATCAGCGGGCGGCGTTCCGTGGTACTCTCGGCATGTGGAATCGGCTCACGTCCCAACTTTGTATCTTCTCTGCGGAAAGATTGCCGCCGGGAAGTCGACGCTTGCGCGACGTCTTGCGGCGCGGCCGGCGACGTTGCTGATCAGCGAAGATCACTGGACGTCAAATCTGTTTTCTGATGACTTGAGGACAATCGAGGACTACGGACGTTTTTCTGCGCGGCTTCGTGCCGCCATCGGCCCACACATTGTCGATATTTTACGGCTCGGCCCGTCTATTGTTCTGGATTTCCCGGCGAACACTGTCAGCAACCGCTACTGGATGCGCTCGCTGATTACTCAGGCTAATGTAGCCCATGAGCTTCATCTACTTGATGTTCCGGATACGATCTGCAGGCAGAGGCTTCGCGAGCGAAATCAGAGTGGCGCGCACCCGTTCCAGGTAAGTGAAGCGGAGTACGATCTATTCACGAGCTATTTCGTCCCACCTGGACCCAGCGAGGGCTTCAACGTCGTCATTCACAGACCGTGAACCCGATAGGGCGGGTGTAGCAACCCGCCCTGCCGCGTCGCCTCGCGCTTACTCGGCGGCGGCGAGGTTGGGTGTCACCTCCAGCGGCAGGCCCGGGTGGCCGGTCAGCCGCTCGCCTTCCTCCCACATTTCAAGGGCGCGCTTCTTCATCGCCGGCAGGATCGAAGCGATCTTGTCGGTGTCGAGGTCGGCGGCGACACCCGGGTAACCGGCCCGCTCGATCATCGCCCGCAATTTCCCGCTTTCGAACTGCTCAAGGGTCCAGGCGAGCGGGTTCTCGACCAAGGTCCTGTCCCAGTAAATGCGATGGTTCTTGTTGCGCGGGCCGTAGTGGTAATGCGCGCCGTTCCAGAAGTGGTCGAAAGCCAGGAGCTCGGTTTCTTCGGTGTACGCCTTGCCGGGTGTGCCGCCGATGTCGGCCAGCACATGGATGGCGAGGCCGCCATCGCCCATCATCAGGCGCCGCATTTCGAGACCGAACCGGATGTTCCCGGCCTCGAAGATGTCGGTGCCGCGGTTGTGTTTTACCGTGTTCCGGTTGGTGGCGTAGAGCTCCCGGGCGCAGGCCTCGACCGCGGGGAGGACGCTCTGCACCTCCGCCATGTCGGTCAGCGCGGCGATCGCCGGATAGCCCGCGCGCTCGAGCATCTTCGGCAACTTGCTTCCGACTGTCTTTATGGTCCAGCCGATCGGATTGCCGTCGACTGTCGCATCCATCCGGTAGAGGTTTGTCAGCGCGGTGCCGCCCAGCATCTCCGGACCGTCGACCGCCAGCTCCTTGTTTTCCGGCCCGTAGACGTAGCTCTTCTCGAAATCGAAGCAGTTGAACCGCAACAGGGTCGTCTCTGTGCCGGCGACATCGGCCTTCACGTCGATCGAGACACCCTGATCGGCATGATCATGGATGTTGCCGTCCCACAGCTCGTGCTTGACGACGAAGCTCAACGGACCTGCGGAAAATCTCTCGGATGCCTGGGCCATATCGCGACACTCCTTTTTGCTTCGAGACCTTGAGGAGAGTGTACAAAACCGGCGCGATTATCGCACGGCTTTCTCTTTGCATATCAGCCAACGCGTAGGGCGGGTGCAGCCCGCCGCGCCAGCCGACGCCACCAATGGCGAGGTACGGCAGATTTTTGATCAGTCGTACCAGAGCCGTCGTAGAGTCGCGGACCCCGGCTTTCGATCAGCCAAACATCATCCAGGAGGAACGCCCATGTTGAGCCGCAGAACCTTCGTTTCGCTTGCCGCCGCCAGCGCCGCCGCACCCAGATTGTCGTCCGCTCAGCCGGCTCCCGTGAAGCCGCGCCATCCGCGCAAGGAGCGGCCACCACCTCGTTCTACGAAAAGGGCAATGAATGTCCGGATCCGCTACCAGGAGGTCGGCTCCGGCTTCCCGCTGCTGGTCACTCCTGGCGGCGGCCTGAACTCGTGTATCGCCAAATGGCCGACCGCCGTGTTCAACGCCCCCGAGGAATTCAAGAACGACTTCCGCTGTATCACGATGGATCAGCGCAATGCCACCGACGGCGAATCCAGCGGCCCGATCGCGGTCGATGACCCGTGGGGCGCGTTCGCCGATGACCATCTCGGGCTGATGGACCACCTCGGCATCCAGAAGTTTTTCTTCATGGGCTACTGTATCGGCGGCCCGTTGCCTTAAAGCTGATGCAACGGACCCCTGAGCGTGTCGTGGCCGGCGTGCTCTGCCAGCCGGTCGGGCACCGGCCGGAGAACCCGGACGTCATGTACAAATCCGGCAAGGATGTCTGGGCCCCGATGCTCCTTGCCCACTGGCCCGACCTCAACATGGCGTCGAGGCGTATCTGCACAACCTCTACCGCGTGCAGCCCGACTTCGTGTACAGCGTGTCGCGCGACTTTGCGCGGTCCTGCGAGACGCCGATACTGGTCATGCCGGACGACATCCCGGCCCACCCGTACCAGGTTTCCGTCGACATAGCGTCGCTGTGCCCGAACGCCGAGGTGACGGTCTATCCCTGGAAGGAGCCGCCGGAGCTGAAGGCTCGGACGATCAACCGGGTGCGCACCTTCCTGAAGGAGCATCAACCGGCAACCGCGATGCGGTGAGACGGGGTCGACCAGTGCGAAGCAGCGAGCAGCCGAACCGTTAAGTTCCGACCCTAAAGCTGCTCCACCCTGAAATTCTTGCGCCGCAATTGGCTCAGGATGCCTTGGTCGCCAACCAGGTGGCCGGCGCCGATGGCGACGAAGTAGCTTTTGGGCGTGTGTAAGAAGCGCTCGATCTTTGCCGTCATGGCGGTGTTACGGTCATCGAACAGCTTGGTCATCAATGGCTTGAGCTGCGGATAGTCGCGGACGCTGCTGGTGATCAACTCCTGCATCGCGGCGGCGTCGCCCGATTGCCAAGCCCGCGTCAGGAAATCTAAGACGTCTTGCGATTTCTCCATGTCGACGAGGCTGCTCAGCAGCAGACGGTCTTGGAACTCCTCGGACAGCGAGCTGAGCAGTTTGACCTGCGACCCCACGTCCTCCAGTGCGCTGATCTGCTTGTGCGATTGCCGCGCTTCTTTGAGGAAATGTTGGTCCAACCCGTATGACGGGTCGAAACCCATCTGCTTCATTTCGCGCAGTTCGACAAGCATGCTGACCAGCCACGGCCGCATGTGCGCGATGGCCTGCTCGGGCAGACCGCCCTTTTTCGCATACGCCTCGAGGTGCGAACGGGTGACCTCGCTGAGATGATTGGTAATCGTGTCGCCGTTCGGATAGTCGCCGTTCTCCATGAGCCCTTGCTGCACGCGGGCGGCTTCGGCGGGCTCGCTGATGTCGATTTCCTCGATCAGCGTGTCAGCCTTTTCAAAGCTGTCTTCGATGATTGACGGCAGCGGATAGAAATCAGCCTTGGCGGCGTGGATCGTGCCGAGCAGATAGACGACCCCTCTCGACCCTGTGACTTTCCACAGGAAATGTTTCGGTCCGCTGTCCCCGGCCGCCGCCGGCGCCGCTCCCGTGAACACAAAACAGCAGAGCGCCAGAACCGCGATCGCGAGCGCTCGTTTCCAAAACGACATCGATTTGCGCCGGTTTCCGCTTGTGTCGCCTGGTGAACCAAACCATCCAGTGGATATGTATGCCAGTTAAGATGCGGTGAACGAGGCGTCTGGCCGCAAGACGCGATGTGGCAATCTGCGGCCCGACGCGACAAAGTTTGGCGGCCTTTCCGTGTCAGACGCGCCGAAGGTATCGGAGAGCCATGCCCAATCATCCGGCGTAGGCGGCGGGTCAGCAAACATAACCTCGCTCTGTTCGGCGACACCCGCAGTGTTGGTCGTAGGGCGCGCCAGGCCACCGCCGAGACGCATCGCCTGAGTGCACTGGGGCAGGGGGGTTGTCATGGCGTCCAAGGGTTGACCAGCTCGATGCCGGTATCTTCGAAATCGGCCAAATTTCGGGTCGCAAGAACCGCCCTGTGCGCTCGGACCGTGGCGGCAATCATAGCGTCCTCAATGGTGATCGGCTTGCCGGCTGCCTGGCGGCCAGCACGGATCTGGCCTTAGAGTGCGGTGCATTCGCCATCGAAAGGCAGAACTTCGTTCCGGAAAGCGATCTCAAGCAGCGCCGTCATGCGGGCCGTCAAATCGTCGCGACGGCGGCCGACAGGCATGCGCCATACCGGATTTCAGCCACGCAGACTGCAGCCGTATAAACGCTGTCCGGCACCTGCTGTCTCAGGAAACCGACGACGGCTGGGTCGGCGGCGGGACGAACACATTCGTGTTGAGCAGGATCACCGCTCGCCAAACTCCGGCGGCGGGGTCTCGGGAGCGCGACCGCGCGGAGGTATGTCGAGCTCGACCCCATACTCGGGGCCAAACAACCGTCGGGCAATATCGACGATATTTTCGCGCGGCTCCGTCCCTTGCCGAGCCAGCGCTGTGTGCAACAATTCTCGCGCTTCTTCCTCGAGCGAGCGCCGATGTTCGGCCGCGCGCGCTTTCAGCCGGTTGTGCAAGGCCTTGTCGACATTCCGTATCAGCAAGCTGACCACGCGACCGCCGCTCTCCGAGTGCTTCTAGCAGATGCTAGCAAGCAGCAAATCCAAGCAATCCCTTCAGTGGCCGTCAACTTGGGGTCCGGGCGATATGCCCCTCGGGACTGTGGCGCGGACTGGCTTCCGGCATGGACCCGGGTATATGGTATGCAGACGCCCCGGCAACCCGTTTTGCGCCGAGGCGGGACTTTCTGGCACAAATCTTCCCGTCGAGCGCGCTGCATCGTTCGTATTCAACCAACCGGAGGACGATGCCATGAATCCATATTTGACGGTGGGACTATCGGCCTTTGCGGCTGCCGCCTTGTTCGAGGCGGCGCTGATCCCCGGCATAGTGATCGGCGGCGCCGCCGTGCTGGCACCCAAGTACCTCCCCGAGCTGCGTCGGCGACTACAGCCGGCGTTCGACGCAATCGTCCGCCCACGGATCGAACCCCCGGTTCCCCCACCGGAGCGGCAGGACGTCGAGCCGACACTCTCCGTCCCGGCCGAGCTTGCGATCAAACAGGCCCTCGCCAAGACCATCACCTTTCGGATCATCGTTACGAGTCTGGATTTCACCACGAACTACGTGGTGCTCGGCGAGCTTGCCACCGCGGCGGGTCTGTCGACCGTCGCTCTGGTGGTCGGCCCGTTGCTCTATTTTGTGCACGAAACGGCCTGGAATTATTACCTCGGGTCCTCTGAAACCTCGGTCGACCTGCCGGCTCTCCGGCAGGATGCAGAGGCCGGTCCGCGAGGGTTTACAATCAGTCGGGCGTTGGCCAAGACCGTAACCTTTCGGACCATCGCCACAGCGATAGACTTCACCACGAACTATGTGGTGGTCGCCGACATCGCTACGGCGGCCGGTTTGTCGGCCTTCGGCTTTGTGGTCGGACCCTTTGTCTATTTCGGCCACGAAAGGGTTTGGGACTATTTCAGTGCGCCCGGAGAGCGCACGCTCGACGCGCCGTCACCAACAAACTGCGTGCCGGTGATCGGCCCCCGGCGGAGGCTAGGGGGCGTGAGCGAAGCGTAACCTGCCGCGCCTAAAGGACCGACGCCAGGTTACGGTGTCCACCTGCCTTACGCCCGCTCTCCGGCCGCTCTGCGCCGCCTGCCGCTCATCAGATAGACATTGGCTCGCGGCTCGAAGAGCGGATCCGCCGAGGCTTCGATGCCGTCCACGCGCGGGATCGGGTCGAAGATGATGTGCTGCTGCTCCCGGGCGTTGTTCGGCGCGATCGCCGTCAAGCTGATTTCGCCGAAGGCGAGTTGCGCGCGGTCCTCCGGCCAGCGGACAGTGGCGTCATCCGTGACGTCCCGCTCCGCGGCCAGCTGGACCGTTACGCGAAACCGGACGGGCTGCTTGGCGACCCGCTCATTGGTCTCGTCGAAGAGGAAATTCGGACCGCGCGCGGCGGCTTCAATCTCGCCGAGATATTCGTTGCCCGCGACCGGCAATACCCGGTAGCGCCCGTAACGGCTGATACCGTCCGCGTTGGTGAACTTGAATGCGGAGACCGCGAAAAACGACTCCCTGGCAAAGCTGGTCGGGATCGGCTTGGGTGCCTGCACAGCGCTGCGGGATGCGCGCCAAGGAACCGCTCGATGCGTTGGGATGCGGCCCGGCGGGGTCGGTGGCGATCAACGCATTGAGGAACTCGAGGAGCCCCTCGGCGGTGCGCACTGGGAAGGCGTCGACCGAATGGCCGACGATGTCGGTGTGAACATGCTCGGCAAGGTGGAAGCGAACGGCAAAGCCGCGCGGGCCCGCACCCTGCGGGTCGTTGTCGGCAACGCTCGGAATTCCGGCAAAGTTAGAGAAGCGCACCGTCACCGGCGTGGAACTCGGGTTGAGATGCGGCGCCCGCGTCAGCGTCGCGGCTTCCGAGGACGGGGTAAACGTGCCGGTCAGCAGGATGCCCTTCGCGTGCGCGGGTCTGAACCCTTCTGAATACCCCGATTGGCTTTGTAGAACGCGTCGAGGATTTCCTGGCTCAGGGCCAAGGGGTCTTCGTCCGTCGTCAGGGGCATGGCTCGGTCCTCCGTCAAAGGAATTACCTTCTACCACCCGGGCGATTCTCGGCGGAATTTAAAGCTATACTACCGAAAAACTCGGCTGAAGGGAGGGCACCTGGCTGAGCCGAAGCCCCTCCAACAGCCAACGCTTGTCGAGCCGCATCTCTCGCGGATGGTCGTAGATGTCCGTCGCGGTGAAGCCCCGCTTCAGCGCGGCATGGGCTTCTTTGCGAAGACTGGCGCAGATGTCGAGGCTCGGCGGGTCAAGGATCGGGCCTGGCACCGCTTGGCTTCGGTTACGCCAAGTATCTGGCATACAGAAAGCTCGACAACCCGCTCTCGTAACCCGTAGGCCGGATTCTAGACGCTCAATTGCGCCGCTGCTGGAGCGGCCGGCCTTGCCGGAACGTAAGCAGTCATTCGACACTAACGTGACTGCCTTTTCTCCGCCACAGAACGTTTCATAAACAGTACCACAAACGCGACGACAAACGTCAACACGGCCATCATCCAAAAGCTGTCGAAATAGGCAAGCGAGGACGCCTGCTGCTGACGCAGATTTTCGAGTTCCTGCCAAGCGAATTGCTGGGCCGCGACCGGATCGGTGGTCTGCTGAAGGAAGAACGCCTTTGCGTGCGCGAGGAAGGAATTGGCTGCCGCATTGAAGGGATCGAGGTATTCGCCAAGCCGCAGCGTGTGGAATTGATCACGCCGCTCTTGGAAGGTCTGAGCCAACGACGTCCCGACACTGCCTCCCTCGTTGCGCAGAAGGCTCAACAAGCCGACGGCTGCACCACGCAACGCTATTGGCGTATAGAGGTAAGCCGCTACATTAGCCGGAGCAAAACATACCGCCAGTCCCGTGACCACGAGCACTCGAGGCCAGACGGCTTGCCATGGGCTGATGTCCAGATTCAGCTGGGACATCCAATAGTTGCCCGCGGTCATGGTCAGCAGCCCTGTGGCGATCAGCCATCGGGCATCCGCCCCGCGACCGAGCAGGCGCCCGACGATGGGCATTGCCAGAACTGCGAAGAAGCCCGCGGGCGACATTACCAGCCCAGCGCTCAGCGCATCATAACCAAACAGGGACTGCAGCAAACCGGGCAGCGAAGTGCTGGCAGCATAGAGCGCGAGATAAGCGCAAAAGATGATGATGCAGCACCCGGCGAAGTTGCGTTCGCGCAATGGGCGGAAATTGACCACGGGGTTGCGGTGATGCAACTCCCAAAACACGAGTCCGACCAAACCCACTGCAAAGAAAATGGCCAACGTCTGGATGCGCCAGAACGGATCACCTAGCCAGTCCCATTCCTGACCCTTGCTGAGCATCACTTCCCAAGAGACCATGACGATGACGAGCAATGACAAGCCGATCGAATCGAAATGGAACGGCTGCTTTCTCAACTCCGCGCGCTGGGTGACGAGATAGTCCGGATCGCGAAGCAGGGCATGACACCCAACAAGCGCCAGAAGACCAACAGGCACGTTGATGAAGAACACCCACCGCCATGAGTAGGAGTCCGTGATCCAGCCACCTAGGCTCGGCCCGACGACAGGCGCGATCAAGGCAGCGAAGCCAAACAATGTCATCGCGATGCCTTGCTTTTCCACCGGAAACGCGTCCAGCAGCACTCCTTGGCTGGAAGGCTGCAGACCGCCGCCCGCCAGACCTTGCATCACGCGGAACAGGATTAGCTGGCCGAGACTCCCAGCCATTCCGCACAGAAAGGAACTGAGGGTAAATATCGCTATCGACGCCAGGAAGTAGTTGCGGCGACCTAAATGCGCGCTGAGCCAGCCCGTGATCGGTAGGATAATCGCGTTGGCAGCGAGGTAGCTGGTGAGAACCCACTCGCCATCATCGACCGTGGCCGACAGGCCGCCGACGATATAGCGCAGCGCTACCACCGCGATAGTGGTGTCGAGTACCTCCATGAATGTCGGCACAACGACTACTGCGGCTACCAACCAGGGGTTCGCCGCCGCATGAGATCTGGGAGACGCAAGCGCCGCGTCTGTCATTTGTGTGGGTCCGGCGGGCTCTGGGGCGAATCGGTGGTTTGCGATTGAGGCGCATTGGTTTGTAGGAATTTCCCGGCATCCGGTCCGGTCGGCGGCTTGTTAATGTAGACGTATGGAACGACGGAAGTACCGGTGAACAGAGGGTCCTTGTCCGGGTCGTATCCTTCGAGGTCAATCCGGACCGGTAACCGCTGCACCACCTTGACGAAGTTGCCTGTCGCATTCTGCGCCGGCAGCAACGCCAGCGTCGATCCGGTCCCCATCGTAAAGCCGGAGACCCGACCCTTGAATACGTGCCGGCCGCCGTACATGTCGACATACAGATCGGCAGCCTGGCCGATGCGTAAGTCGCCCAGCTGCGTCTCTTTGAAGTTGGCGTCGACCCAGATGTCGTGGAGCGAGCGGATCGCCATCAGATTTTGGCCAATTTGAACGTAATCGCCCGGATTGACGTTCCGGCGCGTGACGACGCCGTCGATCTCCGCGACGATGTCGCAGTAACGAAGGTCCAGTTCGGCCTGAGCGAGATCGCGGTTGGCGACTTCGAGTTTGGCCGCGGCCTGCTTGACGGCCGGAGCCTCGAGCGCGAGCTGGGCGAAATAGCGGTCGATGTCGCCGCGGTTTGCGAACTCCTTGAGCATCTGCTTCGGGCTCTGGTCGTACGAATGAATAATACCGAGCTGGGCTGCACTCTGGATCAGATCTGCTTGCGCCTCGAGGACAGAAGAAAAGGTCTGATCGAGATCGGGCGGCACATGGCCGAGATCTTCGCCGCTACTCGGTTGCGCCGGCAGCCCCAAAGAGGCGCGGGCTTGGTAAACTTCGGCCAGGTCCTCGTTGACTTGTGCGTCGGCAGTCGACAAGGCTTTTTGCGCCCGATCGTACGCCTGACGGCTCTCAGCCGGGGTCCCGAGCAGTTGCTTTGCCCGATTGAAGTCAAGTTGTGCCAATGTCAGCACCGCCTTGTCTTTATCGAGAGCGGCGACGCGAGCGTGCAAAAGGGCTATTTGGTTGTCGAGGTCCTCCACGGCGCGTTGCAATTTCCAGCGGCGGCTCCTGGCTTCTGCTTCAATACTGCGCGCCTCGGCTTTGGCCGCCTGCAGGTCCGCCTCTGCGGTGTCGACCGCCGCTTTCTTCTGAGAGACCGCGATCTGATACGGCTCCTTGTCCAGTTCGGCGAGAAGCTCTCCTTTCTGAACACGGTAATTGTCATCCACCAGAACCCGGGAAATCTGGCCGCTGACGCGGGGAGCAACAAACGTCACATGCCCGTTGACGTATGCGTCATCCGTCGAAACTGTATGGAAGGCCCGCAGTATCCAAGGAATGCCTAATACGCAGACGGCTACCAGACCCAGGGCGCCTAGCACTCCGATCAGCAACCTTCGCCTTCGCGTAAGCCGACGGCCCGACGGCGGGGTCATGGGCGATGATTTGGTTTCGTGCTCAACCGCAACGCCTTGGCCTGGCGAGCGCGTCTCGGGCCGGCCCACCTCCTCCCTCTTCGCATCCTGCTTCTCGGTTATCTCAACGGGCATGGCGTCCAACCGCGTATTTGAGCCGACATTCCCCGAGTTCCGGGTGAGTTGCGGGGCGATGATCGCCTCTTGGATCGTCTCAGGCAAACGGTACGTCACGCACGTACGCTGCAGGCTATCGAACCCGCGCCGAGGCGTTGAAACGCTTGCATCGAAACATCCGCGGGCAGGCGGTCACAACGCCAAGAACGAAGCCGTCGGAAGCTGTGTAAGAGGTCATCCAGTCGCCACGAGCGGTTCACTGGACGTTGACGCTCGCTCACCACACCAGCCGCGACATCCCCAGTCGCAGCACCGCCCAGCCCAGCTACGAACCGATTTGGGTCGCGACTGGAACACCGGCGCGAACACGGAGGATCGGTTATCCGCCCCTGCGAGCTGTTCAAGCCAAGGATACCGGCGGGGTCAACAGTGTAACTCGACGTGCAGGCCACGAAACGAGTGGCGGGTTGCGTTGCGCTGCAACCCCACCGGCCTTAGCGCTACCCTCCGGCCGCTCTGCGCCGCCTCCCGCTCATCAGATAGATATTGGCTCGGGGCTCAAAGAGCGGATCGGCGGAGGCTTCGATGCCGTCCACTCGCGGGGATCGGATCGAAGACGATGTGTTGCTGCTCGCCGGCGTTATTCGCGACTATTTGCTGTAAGCTGATTTCGCCAACCGCGCGTTGAGGACGCCCCTCCGGCCAGCGAACGGTGGCATCGTCAACCGTGTCGCCGTCCTCGGCAGTTGCACGACTATCCGAAACCTGACGGGTCCCCTGGCAACCATCCGCCCCGGTGCTCAATTGAGACTCTACCTCATCGCGTTCCTGATAGTTGCCACCGCAACCGCATGGGGCTTCCGGTATGAGCCGATTACACCCGGGAACGAGTGGGTTTGGGATCGCTGGCTGCATCAAACGTGTCTGTCCGAGAGTGTAAGCCAGGG
>Ga0187846_10000403_pt1 | contig 25534 bp, 21 predicted proteins | sample TC_taG_FD_161473 | JGI IMG/M metagenome (GOLD analysis project Ga0187846, IMG submission 161473) | Biofilm microbial communities from the roof of an iron ore cave, State of Minas Gerais, Brazil - TC_06 Biofilm (v2) | ecosystem: Environmental > Terrestrial > Deep subsurface > Cave > Wall biofilm... | reverse complement strand
GCCAGGGTTCCGCGACGAGCGGGCTAGCAAGGCTTGTGTCTGCGCACGAGGCGAGCGCCGCAGCCGACGCTGTGGTGATCGGTGCCGGTCCGGCGGGTGCGAGCATCGCCCTGCAACTCGCGCGCCGTGGCGTCGCGACAACGGTGGTCGAGCGTGCGCACATGCCGCGCACGAAAGTGTGCGGAGAGTATTTGGGCTCGCCCGTGCTTGACGCGCTCCACGAGATCGGCGTGCTCGATCTCGTCGAGGTGCGCGCGCATCGAGTGCGCCACCTGGTGTTATCCGGCTTCGGACTCGGTCCGATTCGCATGCGCCTGTCAGGCCGCGGCGCTCTGGCGATACCACGAACGGAATTCGACATGCTGCTCGCCGAGCAAGCCGTCAAAGCCGGCGCGCAGCTCGTCCAAGGCACGTTCGTCGATGCCGAGCCCGAATCAAACGCGGTTCGCGTGACCTACCGAGATCCAGATGGAGCGACGCATCACATCCGTGCCGGCGTTCTCGTGGGCGCGGACGGCGCGTGGTCGACGGTGGCGCAACGCAGCGGGCTCGCGCAGCGCCGGCGCCTCGGCGGCCGCTGGGCGGTCGGCGGGCATTTCCATGTCGCCCGGCCGGACAGCGACGACCTCGAGATGTTCGTCGGGCAACAAGGCTACTATGCGCGCAATCCGCTCGGGAACGGGCTTACAAACGTCATGCTGGTGATGCACAAACCGTTGCTCGACGAGCAGGCCGACGCGGCCGTGCGAACACTAACCCGTGGCGCGTATGGCTTCGACGCAAGCATGCTCGTGCGCCGCGTCGCAGTCGGACCGCTGCGCTATCGCGCCGCTGAAGACGTCGCCCGGCGCGTCGTGCTCACAGGCGACGCGGCCGAACTCTTCGACCCTTTTCTGGGACAAGGCATCGCGCTCGCGGTCGGATTGGCATCAGCCTGCGCCGACGCCGCCCAGCAACTGATCGCGGGCGTTCCTGTTCGCCAGGTCGCACCCGCGTACGCGCGCGAACGGGCGGCCGCAGTCAAGTCCGTGCGCTTCGCGGCGCGGGCCGTCGATGCGATGCTGCGAACGCCGTGGCTGCGCGCGCGCGCCGCGCGGGCGCTCGAGCGCCGCCCGCAATTGGCTGATGAGCTGCTGAGCGCGATCGTCGACAGCTCGCGCGGCCGACACCTGACCGCCCGCTTGCTTTGGGGGCTCCTCGCGTAACGTGTACGCCAACACATCGATCGAGGTCGCCGCACCGGCGAAGGTGATCTACGATTTGGCGCAAGACATCGGCAAGTGGCCGGATCTCTTGCCGCATTACCGCTACGTGCGCGTCCTCCAAGAGCAACCGGGCAAGCGGACGGCGATCATGGCGGCGCGCCGCGGTTGGATTCCGGTGCGCTGGACCACGATCCAGCGCCTCGACCCCGTCACGCCGCGCATCGAATTCACCCATCTTTCAGGCTGGACTGCTGGAATGGAGGTGGCCTGGACGTTCGCGGCGATTCCAGGCGGCACGCGAGTCACCATCGAGCACTCGCTCGAATACCGCCGCATACCGCTGGTCGGTCCGTGGATCGCGCGGCGCATCATCGGGGATTTCTTCATCCAAAGCATCGCGGGCAAGACGCTCGCACGAATGAAAGGCTTAGCAGAGGCACACGCGTGAATCACCGCGTCTTCATCACCGGCATCGGAGCAGTGACACCGATCGGCATCGGCCGCGAGCGCCTCTGGCGGAACGCGCTGGAAGGGCGGCGCGGCGTGCGCGCCCTCAATCGTTTCGATCCCGCGCCGTTCCGTTCGAAGGTCGCCGGGCAAGTCGAAGATTTCGACCCGAGCGATTTCCTCGAAGGCAAATCGCTCACGCGCTCCGAGCGCTTCGGACAATTTTCGCTAGCCGCCGCGCGTATGACGTTCGACGACGCCGGCTACCTGCCCAACGGTAGCGGCGGAGATTTCGGCATCTGGGTCGGCAGCGCGCTCGGCGGCGCGGCGTATGGCGAGGAGCAAAACCGGCGCTTCATCGAGCGCGGCATCAAAGCCGTTCACCCGATGTTGGCGCTTTCGGTTTTTCCGACTGCTGCGTGCTGCCACATCGCGATCGCGTATGGCATTCACGGGCCGACGATCTCGAATTCGAATTCGTGCGCGGCCGGCGCGACAGCGCTTGGCGAAGCGTTCCGCGCCGTGCGGTCGGGTTACGTGCGCCGCGCGTTGGCGGGCGGCATCGAAATACCGCTCACTCCGCTGATCTTCGGCGCCTTCGACGTCATCAAATCGATGTCGCAGCGCAACGACGATCCGCAGACCGCCAGCCGTCCGTTCGACGCGGGTCGCGACGGCTTCGTCATGGCCGAGGCCGCGTGTCTGCTCTTGCTCGAGCGCGAAGAAGATGTCGTCGCGCGCGATGCGACGCCGTACGCGGAGATCGCGGGGTTTGCGCTGACCAACGACGGCCAGCACATGGCCGCGCCGCGCGAAGACGGGCGCGAAGCGAAGCGCGCGATGGTGCTGGCGATGCAAGACGCCGGCGTCGCGCCGGCGGACATCGACCACATCAATTCGCACGGTTCCTCGACGCCGCTCAACGACCCGACCGAGAGCCGCGCCATCCGCGAGGTGTTCAGCGACGATGCAGATCGCGTCATCGTCTCCGGCATCAAGGGCATGATCGGGCACGCGCTGGGCGCGACCGGCGCAGTCGAAGCCGCGCTGTGCGCGATCGGTCTTAAGGAAAGCGTGGTCGTGCCGACGGTCAACCTCGAAACGCCGGCAGAGGGATGCGACCTGCGGTACTCGCCTGGGGTTCCCACGCAGCGCAAGCAGCGCGCGGTGCTCTCAAACAGCTTCGGTTTCGGCGGTTTGAACGCGGCGCTCGTCCTCAAAGCAGCGTAAGAAAACGGTCGATTTCATCCCAAGGCACGGGACAAAAACCTCGCAAACCCGCATCTTTGCGTCCCTGGGTGCCCTAGACGGCTGGGCAGCGCGCGTCGAATATATCCTATCGCCCTCGCCGACGGGGCAAAACCCCGAAAGCCGCCTAGGAACTCAACCCCGATGTCAGCCCGCACAAAAGAAACTCAACCTGTTGAACAGCGACTGCGCAACGGTTTGCGCGTCGTGGCCACGCGCATGCCGGAAACCGCCACGGTCAGCGCCGCGCTCGCGCTGCGCGCTGGTTCGGTCTATGATCCGCCAGGTGCGGAAGGGCTCGCGCATTTCCTCGAACACCTCATCTTCAAAGCGACCAAGGATTACGCGCGCCACGAACTGGCCGCGGCGATACAGCGCTGCGGCAATCGCTTCGATCCGCAGACCAGCAAAGAGCTCATTTCGATTTCAGGGACTGTTCCAGTCGAGAAGGCTGATCTTGCGCTTGACTTGATCGCGAGCGTCGCGCGCCGTCCGCTCTTCGACGCTGAAGACATGGAGACGGAGCGCCGCGTCGTTCTCGAAGAGTTGCGCGATTGGGAGGACGATCCAGCAAAGCGCATCGAGCTGCTCACCGACGCAACCTTGTGGGGAGCACATCCGCTCGGACGCGACGTCGGCGGCACGCGCGCCAGCGTTCGCGAGATCACCCGCGGACAAGTGCGCCGCTACCACCGCCGTTATTTCCACCCGCGAAACGCGGTGCTGAGCGTGGCTGGGCCGTTGGAGCCCGATGAGATGCTCGTCTCCGTGAGCCGCAGCTTCGGCGGCTGGCGCCCGGAGCGCGGCGCCGTGATTCCTCATGCGCCGCCGACGGCGTCTTATCAGCCCGCGATGCGCCGCGCCCGGCGTGCAAGAGTCCTTCGCCGCGCCAACACGCAGCAGATATGGTTTGCGGTATCCACGACCACGCCGTCATATCCGCAAGGGTACGAGGCGATGCTGCGCACGAGCCTTGCGCAGAATATGATCGGCGACGGCGACGGCAGCCGGCTGTGGGATGGCCTGCGCGAAAAATTGGGGCTGGCGTATGAGGTGTACGCGACCCAGGACTTTTACGCCGATGTCGGCGTGATGAGTGCGATGGCGGCGGTCGGGCGCGGACGCGCCGGGATAGCGGTTCGCGAAATGCAGCGCATCCTCGAAGAGACGCGGCACGGATTTTCTGCGGACGAGTTCGCGCGCGGCCGCGACGCGCTTGCAGCCCAGATATCGCTCTTTTCGGAGTGGAACGGCGAGATCGCGCGCCGCTACGCTGAGCTTGCGCTCTTCGGCCAGCCGCTGCTCACGCCAAAGCAGGAGCTCGATATGCTCGCGCGCTTTAGCGCGTCTGATTTCAACGATTTCGTGAAGGCCAATATTCGTTGGGACAACGCGGCGTTGTGCGCGATCGGCGCCGGCCCCGCGCTCGCCACGCTCCGCGCTTAGTCACAGATGTAGTACTCGAGCGAAGCTCGAGGTACGGGCTGTCGCTCGCTCGCGCCTAATGCGGTGTTCTGAGCAGCTGCGTCGCTTCGACCACCAGATGCGCGGCGCCGTCGATGCCGAGCCGCTGCGTATCAACGACTAGGTCGTAGTGGCGCGGATCGCGCCAGTCCGCGGCGCCGTAGTGCTCTTTGAGGTAGGTCGCGCGCTGCTGATCTGATTTGCGTAACTCTTTGAGCGCTTCGTCACGAGAAATCTGAAGCCGCTGCGCCAGTCGCGCCACGCGCGCGTCTTCCGGGGCGCAAACGAACACGCGCAGCACGTCGGAGCGGTCCTTAAGCAGCATCGGTGCACCGCGTCCTATGACCACCAACGATTCGCTCGCGGCTCGTTCCTTGATGATAGCGGCGGTGAGCTCGACCATGTGCGCTTCGGACCAATCGGGCAAGCGCTGGCCGGAAAACGATTCCGGGTACGCCGCCGTGATGCCGCGCAGGAGGCGCTCGACAAACGTCTCGACCTGTTCGTCGTGCTCGGCCACATACGACTCGGGAGCGCCGATACGCTGCGCGACGAGGTTGACGATTTCGTTGTCAAGCAGCTCGACGTCGAGCGCTCGGGCCACGGCCTCGCCGACCTCGTGCCCGCCGGCAGCCAACTCGCGCCCGATCGCAACGATCATCGCTTCAAAAGCCGCCGTATCGTGACGCTTACACCTGCGGCGGATTCGCCAGCACTTTGCCGCCCTCGCGCTTCAGGGCGTCAAGAGCGAAGCGCCGGTCGATCTGCGCTCGCGAGAGATCGAGCGACACGATCCACTTCAAATCATCGCGCCGGTTATCGCCGGGTCGCGGCGGCCGCGGCTGTCCGCCGGGCGGCACCGCGTACGCGCCGATCGCGGCCGCGTCGATGCCTTGATTGCGGAACCAGTCGATCGCAGCGGTGGCGTACCGCATCTGTGGGAACTGTGCGGCGATGACGTTGGATTGCGCCATTGGTCGCGCCCACTTTCTCGCACGCCTGGTCGCGCCCTTTGCACAGGGCGGAGCCCGCATGCGCGCCGCGGAAAGGTGACGCCGTGAACGCGAACCCGACCGCGCCCCGGCCCATCACCGTCGCGTACGGCGACGGCATCGGCCCGGAGATCATGTCGGCGACGCTGGACGTGCTCAAGGCGGCCGGCGCGCGCCTCGCCATCGAAGTCATCGAGATCGGCGAAAAGGTGTATCTCGCCGGCAACCCGGCCGGCATCGCGCCGGGTGCGTGGGAAACGTTGCGCCGCACGAAAGTGTTCTTGAAGGCGCCGATCACGACGCCGCAAGGCGGCGGTTACAAGAGCCTCAACGTCACGGCGCGCACCGCGCTGGGCCTCTTCGCAAATGTTCGTCCCTGCGTTTCGTACGCTCCGTACGTCGAGACGAAACATCCCATCATGGACGTCGTCATCGTGCGCGAGAACGAGGAAGACGTCTACGGCGGCATCGAGTACCAGCAGACGCACCAGATGACGCAAGCGCTCAAATTGATCTCGCGACCGGGCAGCGAGCGCATCGTCCGCTACGCGTTCGAGTACGCGCGCCGAAACAGCCGCCGAAAAGTCACCTGCTTCACGAAGGACAACATCCTCAAACTCACCGACGGCCTGTTCCATAAGGTCTTCGAGGAGGTCGCGAAGGAGTATCCGGAGCTCGAACACGAGCACTGGATCGTCGACATCGGCTCAGCCAAACTCGCCGACACGCCGCAAGCCTTTGACGTGCTCGTGCTGCCGAATCTCTACGGCGACATCCTCTCGGACGTCGCGGCGCAGCTCACCGGCTCGGTCGGTCTGGCGGGCTCGGCCAACATCGGCGAGGGATGCTCGATGTTCGAGGCGATCCACGGCTCAGCGCCGCGGCGCGCCGGGCAGAACGTCGCGAACCCGTCGGGCCTAATGCTGGCCGCGGTCATGATGCTCGTGCACATCGGGCAGAGCGATGTCGCCGAGCGTTTTCACAACGCATGGCTGCGCACTATCGAAGACGGCGTCCACACCTACGACATCTTCCGCGAAGGCACGAGCAAGGAGAAGGTGGGCACGAAGGAGTTCGCGCAGGCCGTCATCGCGCGGCTCGGCCAAAAACCGCAGCGCCTCAAAGCGGCGGTGTACAAAGACGTGGCCCCGGAAAAGAGCGCCGCCTTCAAGGTGATCGCAACCGACGGACGCACCAAGGCGATGGTCGGCGTCGACGTCTATCTTGATTGGAGCAAGGGCACGCCGGACGAGCTCGCGGCAGCGCTCGCGCCGCTCGCCGGCGACAAACTCACGCTGCGCGCGATCCTCAATCGCGGTGTTCGCGTGTGGCCGCAGGGATTGCCTGAGACACTGGTCATCGACCAATGGCGCTGCCGCTTCACGGCAAAGGACAGCGGCTCGATCACCCACTCGCAAGTAGCGGCGCTTTTGCAGCGCATCGGGGACGCCGGGTTCGATTTCATTCAGACGGAAGCGCTGTGCACATTCGACGGCCAGCCGCAATTCTCGGGGGTACCTGGCGAATAGATCGCTCCGAGCTCGCTGCTGCGCTCGCTCGGAGCACTACATTATCGTAGGCGATACCCCACGCCGAGGAACGGGCCGTCGAGCACGAAGTTGAATGATCCGGTGCGCGAGATATTCGTCGTCTGCTGGTAGCCGGCGATGATGTTCAGTTGCGTTCGCGGAACGGCAAATGAGAGCCCGATCTCCAGTTCGTTGGCGTGCAAAGATTCGGTGACGCTGCCGCTCGCTGGATTGTTCGGATCAGCCAGGGGATAGATGCCGGTCTGGTTCGGGAAGTAGAAGAACGACCCGTACGGACTAAGCTCGCGGCGAGGATTAGGCTGCACTTCGAGGCCGATACCGATCGCGTGCAGCGTCGGAAAGTGGTAGTTGTTCGTCGCATTTGAATACGCCGCGCCCAGATACACGGGTATCTGCTGCAACCGGTATTCGAGCCGCGCTTCGAACTGCGCGTCGACCGCGACGAACTGCGGCACGACGATGCTGCCGGCAGGAAACGTCAGCAACGTGCCGGGCTGCCCGGTCGACGTCGTCGCGTTGACCTGGCTGTTCGACAGATCGTGGCGGTAGCTTAGGACCGCGCTCAGCGACCCGTAATTCGCCCGCCCCTTGATGGTGTACGAGCCGCCGAGCACCTCGCCGTCGTCGGTCGTGACCCCGTTGTAGATGTCGCCGAACAAGTGCGAATACTCGACGTAGCCCGAGGTTGAGAGCGCCGCTTCGGAGCGCGCGGGCGCCGGCGTGCAGCACAGCGCGCCGAGCGCCAACGCGACGACCAATAGCGCGGTCAGATGCGGACGCGCCTGTGCCCAAATCATCAAGCGACCGGCTTGGGCGCGCGCGAGCGCGAGGCCTGGTCTCCTAGGCGCGAACTTCCGGCGCGCCGAAACCCAAGCGGGCTATGGCGACCAAAGATTCGTATCGCAGTAAGGCCGCGCTCGAAGTCGGGAGTCAAAAACTCGGATACTACCGTCTCGAATCGCTCGCCGATGCCGGAATCGGCCATGTAGAGCGCCTGCCGTTTTCGCTGAAGATCCTGCTCGAAAATCTGCTGCGCTTTGAGGACGGCCGTTCGGTCACGCCCGACCACATCAAGACGCTCGCTTCGTGGGACCCGAAACATCCCGGCGACTCGGAGATCGCGTTTCGGCCCGCGCGCGTGCTCCTCCAAGATTTCACGGGCGTGCCGTGCGTCGTCGATCTCGCCGCGATGCGCGACGCGATGGCCGACCTGGGCGGCGACCCCAACGCCATCAACCCGCTGCAAGACGTCGAGCTCGTCATCGACCATTCCGTGCAGGTCGACGCCTACGGCAGCGCGCGCGCGTTTCAGATCAACGCCGACATGGAATTCGCGCGCAACCGCGAGCGCTATCAACTCTTGAAGTGGGCCCAGTCGGCGCTGCGCGATTTCAAAGCACTGCCGCCGGACACCGGCATCGTCCATCAGGTCAACCTCGAATATCTGGCGCGCGTCGTGTTCCGCGCACAAGACAACGGCGAGTCCGTTGCCTATCCGGACACGCTCGTCGGCACCGATTCACACACGACGATGGTGAACGGGCTCGGCGTGCTTGGCTGGGGCGTCGGCGGCATCGAAGCTGAAGCGGCCATGCTCGGCCAACCGGTCTCGTTAGTGATTCCCGAAGTGATCGGTTTTCGTCTACGCGGCCGCCTCCCCGAAGGCTCGACCGCTACCGATCTGGTGCTCACCGTCACCGAGATGCTGCGCAAGAAGGGCGTCGTCGGAAAATTCGTCGAGTTCTTCGGCGCGGGTTTGAGCAATCTCAGCCTGGCAGACCGCGCGACGATCGGCAACATGTCGCCGGAGTATGGCTCGACCTGCGCAATCTTCCCGATCGACGACGAAACGCTCAAATACTTGCGGCTCACCGGACGCAGCGATGCGCACGTCGAGCTCGTGCGTGCGTACGCTCAGGTGCAGGGGCTTTTCCGCACCGATGCCTCGCCTGAGCCGCTGTTCACCGACGTGCTCGATCTCGATCTTGGCGACGTCGAGCCGTGCCTCGCCGGTCCTCGCCGGCCGCAGGACCGCGTGCCGCTGCGCAGCGCAAAGTCGTCGTTCGAAAAGGCGATGGAAGCCTTCGCTCAAGGCCGGCCCGAGCCGAAGGTATCTGCAGTCGCGGCTGAGCGCTGGGCAGGTGAAGGCGGCAGCGTGCTCACCGTACGCCAAGTGCGCCGGCGTGCGAAATACGCCGGCGCAAACGGCAAGGAGGCCGAGCTGTGCGACGGCGACGTCGTCATCGCCGCGATCACCAGTTGTACGAATACGTCAAACCCGAGCGTGATGGTCGGCGCCGGACTGCTCGCCAAGAAAGCGGTCGAGCGCGGACTCGAATCCAAGCCGTGGGTGAAGACGAGCCTCGCGCCCGGCTCGAAAGTGGTCACCGATTACTTGCAAAAGGCCGGCCTGACTCCGTATCTTGAGAAGCTCGGCTTCTTCTTGGTCGGCTACGGCTGCACGACGTGCATCGGCAATAGCGGTCCATTGGCGGAACCGATCGCAAACGCGATCACCGATCACGACCTTGTCGTCTGCTCTGTGCTCTCAGGCAATCGCAACTTCGAGGGGCGCATCCATCCGCTCGTGCGCGCCAACTATCTGGCTTCACCACCGCTGGTCGTGGCCTACGCGCTCGCCGGCAAGATGGAGCTCGATCTCACGACCGAACCGATCGGTCGCAGCGCTGACGGGAAACCGGTGTACCTGCGCGACCTGTGGCCCTCGGCCGAGGAGATCAACACGACGGTCGCAGCGTGTGTGGCAGACGCGATGTTCCGGCGCGAATACGCCGATGCGTTCGGCGGCGACGAGCGTTGGAAGTCCCTCGAGGTCAGCGCGAGCAAGCGCTTCGCGTGGGATCCCGCCTCGACGTACGTGCGCAAACCGCCGTACTTCGACGGCGTCTCGGCCAAGCCGCCGCCCTTGCGCGACATCGAAGGTGCGCGGGTCCTCGCGCTGCTCGGCGACAGCGTCACCACCGACCACATCTCGCCCGCGGGCAACATCAATAAGAACAGCCCCGCCGGCAAGTACCTCATCGAGCAAGGCGTTGAACCGGCGGATTTCAATTCGTACGGCGCGCGCCGGGGCAACCACGAGGTGATGATGCGCGGCACGTTCGCCAACGTGAGGCTGCGCAACCAACTGGCGCCGGGAACCGAGGGCGGCGTCACGCGCCATTTGCCTGACGGCGCGCAGATGACGATCTACGACGCAGCCATGAAGTATCTAGAGGAAGGCACGCCCCTCATCGTCATCGCCGGTAAGGAGTACGGCTCGGGCTCATCGCGCGACTGGGCGGCCAAGGGCCCGCGCCTGCTCGGCGTTCGCGCCGCGATCGCGGAGAGCTTCGAGCGCATCCATCGCAGCAACCTCATCGGGATGGGCGTGCTGCCGCTGCAGTTCGAACACGGTCAAAGCGCGGCATCGCTCGGTCTGAGCGGCGAAGAGACCTACTCGATCGCTGGCATCGCGCAAGGCGTCTCGGTCGGCAAGAGGCTCACAGTTCACGCAACCGCGCCGAACGGCAAGCGCACGCAGTTCGGCGTCACCGTGCGCATCGATACGCCGGACGAAGTGGAATACTACAAGCACGACGGCATCTTGCCGTACGTGCTGCGCCAGCTGCACGCGAAGTCCTAATCTTAGAGGCCGCCCTGCGGCGAAGGCTAACAAGCGAAACCTCAACGAGCGCCGGACAGTTTTCATGTACGAGTCGGGCGCTTTGATTTTGGCGGGATGGGTACAATGGGACAGCGAAAGGGGCGCCTCGCATGGTGTTGGGGTGGCCGCGCGCGCTCGCGTTGACTTGCGCGGCCGCGCAGCTCTTGGCCTACGGCGGACAAGCGCTCGCCTGTACCGTAACTCGCGGCGACGAGGTCCTGCTTGCGTCACAAGCTCTCGATCCTGACGTCTTCGTCTGGGACTCAGCGCAGCGTCTCATCAATTACATCGAGGGCGACTACAACGTGGAAACGGTGCTTCGTCACACCCTGCTCGTCAGACCCGGGACGAAAGCGGTCGCAGTGAGCTGTCGTGACAGCGTGGCGCACCCGAAATACGCCAAGTCCGATCAAGGCATCGTGGGCGTAAGATTGATGAGCGGGCCCGGCCGAGGACATTACGGCTGGGTGGCGGCTGAGGACGTCCGCCGCGCCAAGCCGATGACGGTGAAAAACCCGTGAGGATTCGAATCGAGTGCTGACCTACACCGTCCGCCGCACGCTGGAAGCGATTCCGCTGCTGCTGCTGATCAGCATGATCTTGTTCGCGATTCTGCACGCAATGCCGGGTGGCGGCCTTGCGGCCTATGCAGGCAACCCGCACCTCACCGAAGCCGACATCGAACGCCTGCGCCACAATCTCGGCCTCGACCGGCCATTGTACGTCCAGTATTTCGCGTGGTTGGTGCGCCTCGCGCACGGCGACCTCGGCTGGTCGCAGCTCAACTCCACGCCCGCGACGGAGGCGCTGCTGGAACGGCTGCCTGCGACGCTCGAACTCATGGTGACGTCCTTCATCGTGTCGCTATCCATCGGTCTCACCTTCGGCATTTTCGCGGCGATCCGGCCGTACTCGATCTTCGATTATTTCGTCACGGCGTTCGCGTTCTTCGGCCAGTCTATGCCCACGTTTTTCCTGGCATTCATCCTGCAGTGGCTGCTCGCGGTGAACGGCATCCACCTCCAGGGTTTCGGCTATCGCCTCGATTTCCAGTTGCCCTCAGCCGGCAACATGTCCACCGATGGCGGCGATTTCGTCGATAGGGTCCGGCATCTGGTCTTACCAGTGGCGACGCTCGCGCTCATCCAGATCGCGACGTGGTCCCGGTTCACGCGCGCCTCGATGCAAGAGGTGCTGCACACCGACTACATGCGCACCGCCGCGGCAAAGGGTCTGCCGTTCATGACGATTCTGCTCAAGCACGGTTTGAAGAACGGACTCATGCCGGTCATCACGATCATCGCGCTGACGATCCCATTCCTCATCGGCGGAGCGGTCGTCACGGAAAGCATCTTCGCGTGGCCGGGCATGGGGCGGCTGTTCCTCACCGCGCTGGGCCAGCAAGATTTCGCGGTGCTGCAAGGTTACTTGGTGATCATCGCGGTGCTGGTGGTTTTTTGCAACCTGCTGGCGGATCTGACGTACGGTTGGCTCGATCCGCGCGTCAGGTACGACTAGGAAAGCGCATGGCTGTCGCAACCGGAACGCTGCAACCGATCCTCGGCGCCGCCGAAGACGACCTCGTCGTCCGCCGCAACCTCGCATGGAAGAAATTCAGCCGGCATCGCCCTGCGCTCGTCGGCGCGGTCGTGCTGGCGCTGCTCGCGTTCGTCGCGGTCTTCGCCAAATTCCTGACGCCGTACGATTTCGCAGCGATCGATCCGGCGTGGCAGGGCAGTCCGCTCGCGCCCGGCGTGCACGGCCACCTGCTCGGAACGGACGAGATCGGTCGCGACCTGTTGACGCGCCTCATGTACGGCGGCCGCATCTCGCTGAGTCTGGCCATCACGGCGATGCTGATCGAGGTGATCGTCGGGACGATCATCGGCGCGTTCGCTGGGTACTTCGGCGGCTGGTTCGACTATGCGCTCATGCGCATCACCGACATCTTCTTGTCGATCCCGCTGCTCCCGCTGCTGCTCGTGCTCACCGGCATCGTCGCGGCGAAGTCGACCAAGGCGTCGCTCAGCTTCGTGACGATCGCGTTCATCATCGGCCTGCTGTCGTGGCCGACCGTCGCGCGGCTGGTGCGCGGCGCCTTCTTGAGCCTGCGCGAAAAAGAATTCGCCGAAGCTGCGCGCGCCATCGGCGCACGCAATGTCAGCATTATTTTCAGGCACTTGCTGCCCAACGCCGTCGGTCCGATCACCGTACAAGCGACGCTCGACATTGCCAACATCATCATCTTGGAGTCGACGCTGTCGTTCCTCGGCTTCGGGATCCAGCCGCCGACCGCGTCGTGGGGAAGCATGCTCGCCAATGCGCAGGAGACGATCAGCGAAGCGCCCTGGGTCGCGGTCCTGCCCGGCCTTTGCATCGTCATCACCACGCTCGCGATCAACTTCATGGGCGACGGCTTGCGTGACGCGCTCGACCCCAACGTCGAATGATGTAGTGTTCCGAGCGAGCGCAGCGAGCTCGGAGCGACGCGGGTATTGACGGTGTGGGCAGCGTATCGTAAAGGCATCCGGTGCCCGCCCAGGTGGCGGAATTGGTAGACGCGCTAGTTTGAGGGGCTAGTCGGGTAAAACCGGTGCAGGTTCGATTCCTGTCCTGGGCACCACCGCAATTTTCTGAGAACGCCGTAGCGCCCGAGCGAAGCTCGGGCTTTTCATGGAGGCGGCAGCGTGAAGTGGGCGATCGGCGTCGACCTCGGCGGCACGCACGTTGCCGCGGCACCGGTCGACGAACGCGGCAAGGTCCTCGACGTGGTCCAGCGCGAGTTGGATGCGCACGACATCAAGTACGTCGTCGGCGAAATTGCAAAAGCCGTCGCCAAGGCGTCCGCGCAGTTGCGCGGCAAGAGGATCTCCGGCGTCGGGCTCGGCTCTCCCGGCAACCTCGACGAGCGCACCGGCGTGGTGCGCTGGTCGCCGAATTTCGACTGGACCGACGTGCCCTTGCGCGCCAGGGTCGAGAAGAAACTTGGCCGCAAGATCGCCCTCCTCAATGACGCTCGCTGCGCTACCATCGGCGAGTTCCTGCACGGCAGCGGCAAAGGCACGCGCGACTTCGTGCTGCTCACGCTGGGGACAGGCATCGGCGGCGGAATCATAACGAATGGAAAGCTTTCGCTCGGTCACGCGATGGGAGCCGGCGAGATCGGCCACCACGTCATCCGTCCGGAGACCGGCTTCATCTGTCCGTGCGGCAAACGAGGATGTCTTGAGGCACAGGCTTCGGGCAGCGGGTTGCTGCGCCACGCGCTCGCGCTCGCGCCTTCATTCCCGCGCAGCACGCTCCTGAGCGCCGTTCCGCAAATGAAGTGGGGCTCGCGCATGATCGTCAAGGCCGCGGCGGCCGGCGATCAGCACGCAAGCGCAACGTGGCAGGCGTGGCTTGCAGATCTCGCGATCGGGGTCGCCAATATCGTCGCTATCCTCAATCCGGAAATCATCGCGCTCGGCGGCGGTGTCGGGCGCACCGACGATTCGCTGCTCGCGACTCCGCTACGGCGTCTGGTCGACGAGCAGACGACGACGGTGCCGAAGGGCCAAACCGCGATCGTGCGCGCGAAACTCGGCAACAACGCCGGCATCGTCGGCGCGGCCAGCATGGTGCTGCACGGGGTTCCTTAGCGCGCGGCGGGTGCTACCAATTCATCCTTCGGCAGCAAGCTGAACAAGAAACGCGCGATGTCTTCCGCGGCGCGCGGCCGCGCGCTCGCGAGCGCGCCGGCACGAAGCGATTGCAGGGGTTCGGGATCCGGTCCGAGCAGGTGACGCAGCGTCACGGCGACATCGTCAGGTTCTAACGCGACGACGCCAGCACCGCGCGACTCGACGAAGCCGAGATTACCGGCCTCCTGACCGTCGATGTAATCGCACACGATGATCGGCAGGCCGCACGCTGCGGCCTCAGAGATCGTGCCCGGTCCAGCCTTAGAAAGCAGTACATCGGCGGCGCGCATATAATCGGCGACGTTATTGACGAAGCCAAGCACGACCGCGCCGGGGGCGTAGCGTGGTACGCGTTGGACGAGCCATTGGCGCAGCACCTCGTCGCGCCCGCAAATCACGACCACTTGCAGGTTCATCTCACGAGTCAGGCCGGCGATGTGCCGAAGGATGGCGCGCATGCGCCCGCCTCCTTCTCCGCCCCACATCACCAGCAAAGTTTGACGGGCTGGGTCGAGACCAATGGCACGCTTCGCCGCGGCGACGTCGTCAGGCGGTGAAAACCCGTCTCCAACAGGCAAGCCTAGATCGTGGATACGTGATCTGGGTATTCCGCGCACGCGGCATACGCGAGCTGCTTCAGGCGATGCGACGACGTACTGATCCGAAATCGCCTCGGACGTCCACGCATGATGAATCGTGACAAGGTCCGTTATGACTGTGACCAGTGGACTCGACAGGCCGATTGCATCGATCGTCTCACGCGCGATCGTGTTGAGTATTGCGTGGACCGAAACGATGAGTGACGGGCGCATGCGGTCGACAAGCTCTTTGAACTTGCCGCGCACGAACGGTTTGCTCAGTTCCGTCACGATGCGCGCGCGCGTGCGTCCGTTGGAAAGATGGAACAGCGCGGAATACGGACTGGGTTGCACCTTGAGCAACGTGCCGTACGATTTGCTGACGCCTTCGCGCACCGGGAAGACGCCGCACTCCGCGAAGACATCGATCATTTCGGTCGCGAAGGCCGCGTCCGGATTGAGCCGGTGTAACGCGGCGTCGATCGCTGCAGCTGCGCTGCGATGGCCGCCGCCGGTGTCGGCAAAGAGGAAGAGAATCGGCGCGCGCTCGGCTTTGCGCGCCTGTGTTCCTGACACGCTCCTGCCTTAGGCGGTGAGGCAAACCTCTCCCCGCAGACGCAGGACGGGCGGGCAGTGCGAGGGGGCATTAGCGGCGCGCAAGAACGTCACCCGACGCGAGCGCAAAGCATGAGCATCGTCAAAGACAGCGTGACCGTCGATCCCGGCCTCGAAGGCGTCGTCGTCGGGTCGACCGGGATCAGCAAAGTTGCGGGCCAAGAAGGCCGGCTGACGTATCGCGGATACGACATCGCCGACCTTGCCGCGCACGCCACGTTTGAAGAGGTCGCGTTCCTGCTCTGGCACGGCAGGCTCCCGAACCGCATCGAGCTCGACGAGCTCACGCGGGCCATGGCGGCGCAGCGCGCGCTGCCTGACAACGTCCTCAAGATGCTGCGCCTCGTGCCGTCCAATGCGTGGCCGATGGACGTCGTGCGGACTGCGGTCTCCGCGCTCTCGTTGTTCGTGCCGCCGCAGCCCGACGGAACCCACGTCTCTGATGTGGCCACGGCGACGCGCTTGACGGCGTCGATCGCGACGGCGGTCGCGGCATGGTCGCGGTTGCGACGAGGCCACGAACCAATCGCGCCGCGCGCGGATCTAAACCACGCTGCTAACTTCCTTTATATGAAGAACGGCACGGCGCCGTCCGCAACGGCGGCGCGGGCGCTCGACGTGTACTTCGTGCTGCTGGCGGACCACGGGTTCAACGCCTCGACGTTCGCGGCGCGCGTGACGGCGAGCACCTGGGCTGACATGTATGCGGCGGTCACGAGCGCGATCGCGACGCTGCAAGGCGACTTGCATGGCGGCGCGCCAGGCAAAGTCATGAAGATGATCCTCGATATCGGTGAGCCAGATAAAGCGGAGGCATACGTGCGCGCGATCGTCGACAAAGGCGGACGCGTCATGGGGATCGGCCACCGCGAGTACAAGGTGCGAGATCCGCGCGCCGAGCCGCTTGAGCGCATGGCCAGGGAACTTGGTCAAAGCGCAGGCACGCCGCAGTGGTACGGCGTCGCGCGCCGGCTTGAAGACGTCGCCGTGAAGGTCCTCGACGAGAAAAAGCCCGGTCGCCGGCTCTATGCAAACGTCGAATTCTACACCGCGCCGACTTTGTATGCGCTCGGCATCGAACCTGACATGTTCACGTGCATGTTCGCATGTTCTCGCACGGCGGGCTGGACCGCGCACATCATGGAGCAGATGAAGGACAACCGCCTCATCCGGCCTCAGGTGAAATATACTGGGCTCGTCGGTCTCCCTTGGGTCGCGCTCGAGAATCGCTAGCACATTGACGGCATCGCGCGCGGCGAACGTCGGCAAGCTCGTTATTGTCGCGGCACTCGCGATATTGCTCATCAGTTGCGCGAGCAACCAGCGACAGAACGCGGCTCCCGTCAGTACGCCGACGAACGCCCTGACGAACGACACCGGCCTGCCATTGCCTGAGAACGCGACCATCATCGACTCCCGCAAGTATCAGCAGACGATCGATCCTTCGGAGCAGAGCGGCTCGGCGTTCGCGGCGGCCGGCAAGGGAACGTACGACGGCCACGAGGTCATCGCTTCCTCGAGCGCATCGTATCAAGATCTCGCGAAGTGGCTCGAGTCGGTGCCGGCGCCCGCAGGGATGAAGAAGACCGACGCGGGCGGGAAGATCAAGGTAGACTCAAGCACGCTGGACGAGGTCGTGCATAAGTACGGCATCGATTACGCCGCGTTCGTGGACAAGAGCGGCAAAGGCGCAACCGTCGTCGTCATGGATCCAAAGACCGTCACCAAGAAGCTCGGCGTCGTGCTGACGGCGCTGCAGAGATACAACACGCTCCCGGAAGCCATGCGGCAGGCCATGGACGAGCAGATCAAGCAACGCACGGGTTTCTCGGTTGCCGAGTTGACGGACAAGAGCGCGCCGCTCGGTGCGGCATTGGCCGCGATGAGCGAGTTTCGCGACTCCGACGCGCGCGCGATCATTCTCCTGAGCGGCGAGAGAACGCAGTAGGCCAGCAGGACGAATCGCAATTTCGCCGCCTCATCGCTCAAGCGATGGACGGCATCGCTGCGTGGGAGCGGCGCTGGCGGCCGTTCGAGCGGCATGAGTTCCTCGAGGTCGACGAGCGCGCGGCACACGACGCCATCAAGTCGCTGGTCGAGCGTCTACACGACAACTATCCATTCTTCCATCCGGATTACGCGGGGCAGATGCTCAAGCCGCCACATCCGGTGGCGCTAGCGGCGTATCTGGCGGCGGCGCGCATCAATCCGAACAATCACGCGCTCGACGGCGGGCCTGCGACCGCGGCGATGGAGCGCGAAGTCGTCGAGCAGTTCGCGGCGCTCTTCGGCTATCGGCAGCATCTCGGGCATCTCACCAGTTCCGGCACGATCGCCAATTTGGAGGCGCTCTGGATCGCCTCGCGGCTGCATCCCGGGCGGGCGATCGCTTTCTCGAGTGAGGCGCACTACACGCACGCGCGCATGTGCGAGATGCTCAGCGTGCCGGCAGTCGTCGTGCCGGTCGACGCGAAGGGCAAAATCGATCTCGATGCGCTCGAACGCGAGCATTCGGGCGCCGCGAGCGGACGATCGAGTGAAGGTCACCCCAAGATTGGGACGGTGGTGGTCACCGCGGGGACGACAGCGGCCGGCGCGGTGGATCCCATTGACGACGTCGTGCGGTTGGCGCGCGAGCGCGGCTGGCGCGTTCACCTCGACGCTGCCTATGGCGGGTTTTTCAAACTGATCGCCGGCGAACCCGAGGCACGCATGAATGCCGCGCCGTGGAATGCGTTCGCGCAGTGCGACTCGATCGTCGTCGATCCGCACAAACACGGCTTGCAGCCGTACGGATGCGGCTGCGTGATCTTCGCAGATCCGTCGGTCGGCGTGTTCTACAAGCACGACTCGCCATACACGTACTTCACGTCGAAAGAGCTGCATTTAGGCGAGATCAGCCTTGAGTGCTCGCGCGCGGGCGCCGCCGCCGCATCGCTGTGGACCACCTTGCGCGTCATGCCGCTGAAAGCGCGCGAAGGATTGGGCGCGGTGCTGCTCGCATGCCGGCGCGCCGCGTTGCGGGCCGTGGAGCGCGTTCATAGGGGCGGCAGGTTGACGCCGGTGGTTACGCCGGAGCTCGACATCCTGACGCTCGCGCCGCTTCGCCGCGGCGAGCGTGCGAGCGCGCGCGACGTATCCGCGCGTACCGAAAAGATATTCGCTGCATGCCAAAACGACCAGAAGCGGCCCTTCTATCTCGCGAAATGGCGCGTCGCAAGAAATCTTGCCGAAAAGACGCTTCCCTCACTCGAATGGAACGACGAAGGGTGCACCGTAATCCGCAGCGTGTTGATGAAGCCCGAGCACGCGGCGATCGTCGACGATCTTGTCGATCGTCTGGAGCAGTATTAGGATGCGAACGGAGACTTACACGGAAGAGGTCGAAGAGATCCGGTCGCGCATGCGTGGCGGTTTTGGGACGGTTTACCTCACGCTGCTCAGCATCATCCAGGGGACCGTGCTCGCCGGGCTCTTCGCGAAGGTCGATTCGCTCATCGGTCGGCACAGCTTCCACGCGCCGCAAATCGTCATCGCTATCGGCATTTTCCTGTGGGTCGTCGCGCTCTGGCATCAATACCAGATGGGCCTCTTGCTGTACAACTGGACGGCGCAGCTCATCGACGCCTTCATCCCGTTCATGTTAGGCGTGTTCGAATTCGCAGCGATCATCGGCATGGAGCACGGCGTCAGCTTCGTGTTGTTCGCCCTTGGGCTGTTTTACCTGATCGGGATTGCCGGCTTCGAGTATCAGTACTTACAAGCGTGGAGAAATATACGCGCGGGCGCATTCTTTCGTCGCTTGAGCGGTGATTTCCGCACCGTTGATACTTTGTCGTGCGTGGTGTCGGCCGCGGTCGTCTTCGCTGCAGCAATGCTGACGGCGGGTGCCGATCCGGCGTCAGGTTACCAACTCGCGGGAGCATGGGTCATCGTCGCACTCGCGATAGCGCACATGGTGCGCCAAACCATTGAGTGGCGTATTATCCAAAGACGCCTCTCCGAGATGGCGGCTTGAGCGGCGAACGCGCAACGCATCTTCACCCGTGATGAAGCCCGGGCACGGCAGCGCCGCGGCGGATTGGGGAAACCCGACGTGGAACGTTTCGCGACGAGTCAGCGTTCTCGGGAGGTTCGATGAACGAGCGGTCGTGGCGTCTCGCAGCCCTGCCTGCTCTGGCGGCTGCGAGCGCGCTCGCGTGCCTGAGGGTCATGCCAGCGGCACATCACACGAACGTCGCGTTTGCGGCAGCGGCTGCGACGCCGGCGACGATCAACGCCGGCAACCTCTATATGACCGGGAATGCGACGCCACCCCCGACGCCGGCGACGATAACGGCCGGTAACCTCTTCATGACGGGCAACGCGACGCCACCCCCATCGCCGGCGACGATCAACGCCGGCAGCCTCTTCATGACCGGCAACGCGAGTGAAAATGCGGCGCCGCTCCAACGCAAGTAGGAGGATACACGATGAGAGCCTCGTTCGTGCGGCACTTTACGGTTGCAGCGTACTTTGCTTGGGGCACGAGCTGCGCAATGGCTGCGGGCGTTCAAGCGATCCCGCCCGTTATGGTGCCGGGCATGGCGCAATGGACGTTCAAAGTCAACATCAAGGTGGACCACATGCCGTCGCAATTCGTCGCGGGCGGCGTGCGCTGTCGAGTGTTGAACGTGCCACCGGGCTTCTCAGGCGCGACAGTTATTGCCACAGGGTTCGTTGACTTGCCTCTCGCCGGTGGTGCTGCTTCTGGCGCGCTCTCAGTGCCCATCTACCTGCCGAATGGAAGGTCTGCCACTGATGCCCACGGCTGGTTGTGCGATCTTTACTTTAGAGACGGACAGGGCAATAAAGCCTATCCTTACGAAGGGTTAGGTCCGGCGAACCCAAAGCTTGGAACGCCGAGCCTGTATTATACGCAGGGCAGCCTAGGGACGCCCTAACGACCTCCGAGCTCGCTAAAGCTCGCTCGGAACACCACGGGTTCGCCCGCAAAACTAGTCGGTGATAGCCGAGAAGAGGTCGTCAAGGTCTTCGCGCGTCAGGCTCTTCGCGAAGGCCGCATCGGTGGTAATGACCGAGTCAGCGAGCGACTGCTTGCGCTGTTGTAGCGCCTGGATCTTTTGCTCGACCGAACCGATCGTCACCAGGCGGTAAGCCGTGACCGGTTTGGTCTGGCCGATGCGATGCGTGCGGTCGATCGCCTGGCGCTCGATCGCGGGATTCCACCACGGATCGTAGAGCACGACGTAGTCGGCTTCGGTGACGGTCAGACCGACGCCGCCGGCCTTGAGGCTCATGAGGAACACCGGCGGACCATCCTCGCGCTTGAAATCTTCCAACACCTTGGAGCGGTTCTTCGTCGTGCCGTCGAGGTACGAATACGTCATGTTACGGCCGTCGAACGTCTCGCGGATGATGCCGAGCATCTCGGTGAACGAGGAGAAGACCAGCACGCGGTGACCTGACTCGACGATCGAATCGACGAGTTCGAGGAACGCCGAGAATTTGCCGGAGGCGTTCTCGTCCTCGAGCCAGTGCTCGCCCACGAGACCCGGGTGGTTGCAGATCTGGCGCAGACGGGTAAGCGCCGCGAGGATCGAGAGCTGCGCGCGTCCGATGCCGTGTTCGTCGACTTCGCGCAGGATCTCGCGCCGCGCGCGCATGACGACTTCCTTGTACGCTTTGCGCTGCGACGGCGTCATCTCGCACTCGATGGTTTGCTCGGTGCGCGGCGGCAGGTCGGCGGCGACTTGCGTCTTCAGCCGCCGGATCATGAACGGCGCGACCCGTTTAGCGAGCCGCTGCTGCTTCTCCGCGTCGCCGTCGCGCATGATCGGTGTCTCGAACGTCGTGCGGAAGTGGCCCTCGTTGCCCAACAGGCCGGGCATGACGAAGTCCATGATGGACCACAAGTCGAGGACAGAATTCTCGATCGGCGTGCCGGTGAGCGCCAGCCGCTGCTCGGAGTCGAGAGATTTGATGACCTGCGAGATCTTGGCTTGCGGATTCTTGATCTGTTGCGCCTCGTCGAGAACGACGGTGCGGAAACGTATCTTGGCAAGGCTCTCCGCGTCGCGCCGCGCAAGCGCGTACGAGGTCACGAGCAGATCGTAATGCGCGGCTTGCTGATAAACATCTTCACGCCCTGAGCCCGCCGACAGCAGCTGCACCTTCAAGTCGGGCGTGAAGCGAGCCACTTCGCCGATCCAGATATGCGTCACCGACGTCGGACAGACGATCAGGCTCGGCGCATTGCCGCGCCGCTGCCGCTCGCGCTCGAGATACGAGAGCACCTGCAGGGTTTTTCCCAGCCCCATGTCGTCGGCGAGAATGCCGCCGAATGCGTAGCTGCCCAGATATGCGAGGAAGTCGAGGCCGCGCTTCTGGTACGGGCGCAAGATTTTGACCAGGTGTTTTGGCGGATCGCACTCCGCGATGCCGGAAAAGCCGCGAACGGCCTCGCGCAGCGCGCGCAGCGGTTCGGGAAGCAGACCGTCGCCGCACGCCGCAGCGAGATCGTCGTATACCGACAGCATCTGCGCGGCCGACAGGCGCGTCTTGCCGCCGCGTTCGAGCGCGCCGCCGAAACCGCCGGTGGCTTCGCGCAGCATCGCGAACGACGACAGATCGATGAATTGGCCGTCGGACAGCCGGTGGTAGCGGCCGGTGCTCTGCCACAGAGCGCGGATGTCGTCGGGCGATAGCTTCTGGCCGTCGAGCAGCAGCTCGACCGACATCTCGAGCCAGTCGATCGGGCCGAAGAGACTCGCCGCGCCCTTGGCTTGTTGCTTGGTCTTGGTCGTGCGCTCGTCACTGTCGACCGTCACCGAGACCTGGAGCACCTTCGGTCCGTCCGCCAGCGATTTGACCGTCTCGTCCATGTCGAGCTGGAATTCAGACTTCCATGCCGGCAGCGTTTCGGTGCCGAATTGATACGCGGCGTCGGTCGGTTCGATGCGCCACGTCGTTTCGTCGTACCGCGGCATCGTTTCGTCCGGGTGCTGCGCGGACAACTGATCGTACACTTCCTGGGCCGGGCGGCAACCGGCGGATTCGATGCGCGAGCGCAGCTTGGTCGCGCGCGCCGGATCGCAATAGGCGTAGCGCGGCTCGGCGCCTTTCTTGCCGCTATCCACGCGCAGCAGCGGATTGAAGTCTTGCGGTGTGACGCGCCAATTCGCGCCGCTGCGCGCGTCTTCGATCGCTGCCTCGACCGTGATGCCGTCACCGTGCCACGACAGGCGCAGCAGCGTTTGCAGCGCCATATCCTCGGGAGGCAGCATGAGCACCGCGAGGCTGTCGCGATCGAGAAAACCGTGCGCGCGCTCCAAGAAGACGGGCACGTGCGCCACGTCGATCTTGACCGAGCCGTTCTTCAAGCTGTCGACGATGCGCAGGCTAAAACTGCCGTCATGCAACGAGTAGGTACTGCCGTCGAAGAGCCATGCCGGCGTGCCGTCGATCGCTCGCACGCTGCCCATTTCGGCGATCGACCCGTCCGGCCGCACGAAGGCGCCTGTCAGCTCCAGGTCTCCTGCAGCATCACGCTTGCCGGAGAGTCGCAGACGTAATGGGGCGAGCGCGATCTTCACCGCAGGCATCGCTTCTGGATGCGCTCCGAGGTGATCCTCATAGCGCACGCGCGGATGAGCGATCAGTCGCAGCAGCAGCTGTGCGAAGTTATGAGCCAGGCTCTTTGTCTGCTCGCTCGTCGGGCGCGCCAGCGCGTAGTCGGCCGGCGTGCCGAACATCGAGCCGAGCGACGCGTCGGCGAGCAGCGCGGCATCGTGCCGGTCCCATTCCTCACCGGTGAGGTTCGCTTGGCGCGTCGTGCGATAGAGTTGCTGTAGATCGGCGTGCGTGCGCGGCACGCCGTGCAGCTTGGGCGCATCCAGGCATAGGCGCGCGTAGAAGATGCCCAGCCGATCGTCGAAACCGCACACCACCCACAGGCGGCGGCGCGGCGTCACCGTTTCGTGAAGCGGCGTGAGCAGATCGATGAACTCGTGCTTCGGTGCCGATGTTGCCGTCGTGGTGGGTGCGCCGTTGTGCGCCTGCTTGCCGTTGCCGGTGGGCGATCCATTGTGTACCGCGGCATGACCGTTGCCCGTCAGCGCGGATGTTGGTGCGCTCGGCGCCGGTTCCTCGCTGTCGCGCGTCGACAACTCGATGAGCGTGTATAACGCCGCGACCGCGTGCTTGCAATCGTAGCCGTACCGGCACGTGCAGTTGCAACGCATGCCGAGCGGTGGGCGCGACTGATCGCGCGTGAGCGTCGTCGTGTGCGTTTCCGTGTCGGCGACGGTGGCGACGATGTCCACGCGGCGCAAATTCAAACTGCGAACTTTGCTGCGCTGAAATGCGGCGAGACCTTGTGCGATGATCGTCTTCGGGAACGTGCCGTCGATCGCGCTTTGCGTCGGGATGTTCGCTTGCCAGGCTCCAAGCGGCGGTCCCGATCGGTCGGGCGCGACGCCTTCTTCAAAACGAAGCATGACCGGAGGTGCCGACTTCGTCTGAGCGCGGACAGCCATACCTGTTCCCAATTCGCCGCTACCGAGAGGGCTCCCGCCTAGGACGGGCACATGATTTACCCGAAACCGGCTCGTCTACGCGCGTGAATCTTCGCGCGTTGAGCTCATTCCACGGAGGATTTCGCATATGCAGCGCCGATTGCGTTTCCTTTTGCTTTCGCTCGCCGCCGGTGCGCTCGCGGTGATCGCTGCTGCGATTCCCCTTGTCGTGCAAAGTTCGCCGCCGCAACAGATCCAATACGTCAAGGTAACGCACACAGACGTGCCCAGCATGATGCGCATGTTCATGCATAACACGTCGAGCACCGCAACCGTTACCGTTTCCTCGAACCGCCAGCGAACGGACAGCGGCGACGCGACGAGCGATATCATACAATGCGACCTCAAGCGCGTCGTGCATCTAGACAGCAAGAACAAAACGTACTACGCGATGACGTTCGAGCAGATGCAGGCCGCGACGGCGCAGGCCATGCAGAATATGCCCAAGGCGAAGGGTAACGCGCCTGCTCCCGCCGGCAGCGCAGCTCCGCTGAAGGGCTCAGGGTCGCTCAAGCTCGACGTGAGCACGCACGAAGATCCGCAGACGCAGACCATCCTCGGCATGGACGCCCATCACGTGACGACGACGATGACGGGATCCTCCACCGGAAGCGGCGACTGCCCGAATTTCAAGGCGTCCGTGCAGACGGACGGGTGGTACATTCCCAACGAGATCCACTTCTCGTGCCCGCTGCCGATGCCGCCCATGACGACGCGCGCCGCCGGCGGACCCCCAAGCGGCAACCCGATGGCCGCAAACCCGTGTTTCTCACAATTCCAAATGCAAGGGAACACTCAGGCGCATACCGCTGATTGGTTCGCGCTCAAGCAGGACACGACGATGGACTTCGGCGGCTTTAAGTTTACGATCCACGATGAAGTGACCAAGTACGAGAAGTCGCCGTACGACCCAGCGTTCTTCGACGCTCCCGCCGGCTACACGCAGGTTCCGCCGCCGAGCTCGACCGGCAGCTGACGGAATACCGCGTGCAGCAGCTCGTCTTGCGAGGCATCGCGATGTGGTCGGTGTGGCAGCCGCCCCACCGCGTTTTCTTCAACTCGTATTTCTTGGAGCGCGACGGCGGCAACATCGTCGTCGACCCGCTCGCATGGTCGCCTGAGGACGAACAAGAGATGCGGGCCCGGGGCGGCGTCGCTTTGATCATCGTCACGAATCGGGATCACGAACGGCGCGCGCGCGATCTTGCCGGCGCATTCGGCGCGAAGCTCGCGGCGAGCGAACGCGATGCGCCGCTGCTATCGGGGCCGGTCGACCTCCTGCTCCACGAGGGCGATCGCCACTTCCCCGGCATTCACATCATCCAGCTCGAGGGCATGAAGTCGCCGGGCGAAATCGCGCTTCACATTCCGGAGCAAAAAGCTGCGATCGTCGGCGACGCGCTCTGGGGCGAGCCGGCAGGCACGCTGCGCTTGCTGCCGGACGAGAAACTGCTCGACCCGCGCGCGGCAGGGCTTAGCCTGCGCAAGTTGTGGGCCTTGCGGCTCGAAGCG
>Ga0187846_10000402_pt1 | contig 25550 bp, 25 predicted proteins | sample TC_taG_FD_161473 | JGI IMG/M metagenome (GOLD analysis project Ga0187846, IMG submission 161473) | Biofilm microbial communities from the roof of an iron ore cave, State of Minas Gerais, Brazil - TC_06 Biofilm (v2) | ecosystem: Environmental > Terrestrial > Deep subsurface > Cave > Wall biofilm... | reverse complement strand
ACTTGACGTCAAGCTGCCGTCCGGATTTTTCAGCGCGAGGACGAAGACAGCTGCACCCGGCTTCAACAGGCTAGTATCGCCGGGCGCGTTGGCCAGCACCGGAACGTCCGGACCGACGCTATACTCGGATTCTCCGCCTTTGAAGGTGACATGCAAGACCGTGCCCTCCGGGGCCTTGGTCACGGTACCGACGGTGGCGTTGGTCATCACGCTGTCCGGCCCCAGATCCCATGCGAATTGCCTACCGCCGTCCGGCGTCGCTTTGGGGAAGATGCGGACCTCGATCGCGTGAATCTTGCCGTCTTTGTCTTTGATCCCGGTCGAGGCCACGAAGTCGCCGGGTTTGATGTCGGCGAGGGTTTTCTTGACAAGGGTTTCGATCGCGACATCCGGCGCGAGCGCAATCGTTAAAACCTCCCCGTCGCGCGACTTCACCGTAAGTGTCTGCCCATCGAGCTTATCGACCACCCCGCGCACCCGGGTCGGCGTCCCCTGCGGCGGATTTTGCGCCAGCGCCGGGATTGCAAACAACGCGACAAGCACGGTGGCAATCGCCATTCGTCTCATGGTGTGAGCCCTCCTGTTCGCAGTCTCGCGGCCGCGCGACCATCATACGCGATCGACGAGGGAGTCTCGCCCGTATTCGCCGCGCCGCCCGTCAGACCCGGCCCGCTCGGCCTCGAGGTGCGGACGGCGAGCAGAGCACCGGGAGCGGCCAGGTCGCGGCATGGCCGATGTCGCCCGGAATACGCAGAGAGCGGGTCTCTAGCATCAGGATGCCGACACAGGCCCCGTAAACCGTCATGCCCCCGTAGGCCTGGTTGCGAGCCGCATCGGCCATCCTCGCCCTCCGTCTCTCATCGCACCTGCGCGGCGAGGGTCGCGATGATCCTCTGTGGCCGCGATAGGGTGTCCACGGCACGATACGCCGCGCCTTAGTGTCGGACCGGAAATGATACACAAAATGTTAATGTCCTACCCGTAACCTCCGCGAAAGCGCGGTAGCGTTATGACGGCTACCTGTTTCAGTACCCTGCGCTCTCATCCGCCAAGGCGGCCGCGTGCCTCTGCGGCCTAGACAGGTTCGAGCGGTGGCTTGACATGTCTGCGCGGTCCCCCACCGGCCGAGGCTATGGGCACACGAGTGCGGATACCAGGGAGACTCGTCGACTTGATCGCTCTTTTTTGAGGCCCCAATGACCGCCTCCGCCCAAGTGCTGTTCCTAACGATCGCTTTCGCGGTGCTGACCCTGTCGACTGCTCATGCCACGACGGCAGCGACAGAGCCGGACTGGGGCGAGGCGCTGGCGACCTTGACCCGTCTCAAGGATCAGCCACAGAGCGTCGAAAAGGAGCGCGCGACCCTCGACAGCTTCGAAACCGCTATCCTAGACAAGGCCTCCGCGGGGAGCCTATCGCCGCCGATCCTGGACACGGCACTGTCACTGGGGGAACTGCGGGCGGCGACGGGGACCGGCGATCCCTACGAGCTGCTGGCTATCGTGCGCGACGCTGGCGGCCGGGCATTGCTCGACCGCGCGCGGCGCGAGCGGTTGGCGGCGGCTTTTCTGGCCGCAGACCTGCCCTGGTCCGCGGTCGAGCTACTCGGCCCGATCAAATCTCAGCTCGACAATGCCGGCCGCAAGACCCTCTCCGCCGCAGCTCTTGCAGTGCACATCATTCGCGACGACGCGGCCTCGGTTGCGCCAGATTCGACGCCGTATCATCGCCCGCCAGCGACTGGAGCCCGGCTCCTCGACCTCCTTGGTGTACCGCTGAAATACGCTGGCCCGTACGACAAATTCAACTCGGAGCTGGCGGAGGGCATCCATCAGTCAGACACGGCGGGGAATCGGCTGCTTCGCGGGCCACCCCTCCTCGAGGAGCTGTTTGGGGCAACGAAACCGCGGCCTGTCGAGAGGGATTTCAAGGTGACCAGCGAGCGGCTCTCGCCAAGGCACGTGGCCCCGGACTCACCCGTCATCGCGAGCCTTTCCCGAGTGATGCACCCCGCTGGCGATGATGCCACGATGGTTGAATCGGACGCCGGCATACTTGCCCGCTTCGTCCGCGACGGTGGCTCTAACGAGCCGCCCGTATTCACTGGAAGCGTGCCGTTCCGCGGCGGCTCAATTCTTCAATTCAATTTCAAAACCGACGAGCGCCTCTATTTCCCCGACGAGAGCCTTCTTCTCATCGTGGTCGATCACGGATCGGCGGGGGTCGATCTCTACAGCTTGCAGCTCGACTCGGGGCCCTTTCCGACGGTCGCCCGCGCGATCGACGATCCCGCTAACGGCGTGCAGATCGTGGCGTCGATGGTCGTCGGGTCGGGCCATTTTATGACGCTGTGCATTTTCGATCCCGCGACCGGCCGGCTTTGGCACTTGGGCGACGGCCTCGGTGATGGGGGATACAGCCTATTGTGGCTCGGAGGGGGTGTGCCGTTTGCCGTCCTGGTCAGTGCAACCGACGACCGACGCTTCAGCGACTGCATGCATTGTCCGGCGCGGCGCGTCACGACCCTCGTTCGTTTTGAGCCCTCCACGCGAAGCTACGCCGCCGTCGCCGAGAGGCGCACGGCAACCGATGTGCCGGCCGGTGCAGTGAATTTATTCGGCCTGAGCCCAAAGATGGTCGACGACCCCCAGCGCGAGGAGGAGCTGATCGGCAAGCTCAGCAACCACTCGCCCGATTATATCGCTGGCGACCTAGTTAACGATGTCGATGCAGCCGTCGGTTTCATCAACTCGCGATATTGTGCCGAGCACAAATTTTCTGCTGCTGCGCAGAAATATCAGCTGATCATCAAGGCGCTCTCCGCCGACGGCGACTCGGCCGCGGTTCGGCAAACCCGCGCCGAGGTTCAGATAACGCTTTTGGTGACCTTGATTTCCAGTGGCGACTACGATGCGGCGACGGCATTGGCGCAGGACCCCGATCTGATCAAGGCGGCAGACGGCTCGAAGGACACCCACCTTCACCACCTCGGCGCAGTGGCAAACCTCGCATTGGCAACGGGCGACTACCGCCGGTCCTCCCGGCTGCTTCGCGAATGGCGCGAGAGCGGCACCGCCGCAAGCGAGGGAACCCTCACGTGGTTTCTGACCATGGTCGGCGACTATGGCAATGCCCGCACCGCCGGGCTGCGGGCGCTCAACCGCGCGACGGCCGGGAGGAACGATCGTTACGTCGCGGTCGACATGCTCCATCTGGCAAACGCCGCGCAACATCTTGGCCATACAGAAGAAGCGTTGGACTGGCTCTCGCGCGCGCTGCGATTCGCGCGGGGTTCGGACCTAGAAGCTTTTGCCCTACAGATCGCCGCCGATATCGCATTGCAGAACGGGTTGCCGGGTATCGCCACTCTATTGCTCGATCAGGCGATCACTACCGTCGACGAGACCGGCTGGGACGCCAATGGCGCGTCGATTTTGCTGCTCTACGGCAAAGCCTTGGAGCGCCGCGGCAATGCCACAATCGCCGATCTCGTCTATCAGGCGGCCGCCGAGCGCGGCAGGCGCGAGCGTGGCAGCGCTTTGATAACCGCCGACTCGGTTCGGGCCGATCTTGCTGCTCGGCGGGGCGATAGGGCGCTGGCCCTGAAGCTCTCCGAAGAAGCCTTTTGCACGGCCCTCGACGGCCGCTCGCGAATTGGCCAGGAATATTACAAGCTGAGCTTCGTCGCCACCTCGCAAAGCGTCGGCGATCAGTACCGGCGGTTGCACGCCAAAGCCGGCGCCAGACCGCGTTGCGACCAGATAGGGCATATGTCGCCTACCCTATAGAGAAGCAATGGTCGCCGGCGATCCTGGTGACGCCGTCCAATGTTTTCGTCCGTGCGGCCGGGTATTGATCGCGCGGGTTTTTCTCACGATCTCGTAGCACTGCGCCACCGGCTCAGCCCGAGAAACGCCGGATTCGGCAACCTTCATCAAGGCCGACCGCCTCCCCCGAAGCTCGAGAGCTCGCTTCACAAACTCTATGACCAATTGCCCGAGCGCGCGGGCGAATGGGACCATGTTCGTGCACTCGAGCACGACGGCGCCGACTTCCGGGGGCTCCGTGACGAGCTCGTCCCCGGCCGCGAGAATGTCCCGGCGCGCTGCGGCGATGTCGAGCGACATCTCGCCACGCGCCATGACACGCCAGAATTCACGTCCGCGCTCGGCGCCGACGACGGGCGTGTCGCGAGCCGCACCGGCGATCCTCGCGCTCCCTCTCTCACCGCATCTGCGCCGCGACGGTCGCGATGATCCTCTGCGCCGGCGAGAGTGTCCACGGCAGGAATCTTGCAGCATTCGCGCCGAGGGATACGATGCTCCTTGACGAGGCACGGGTTTCAAAGACGCCAATCACGGACGGGAGAGGGATATGCGAGTCAGATTGCCGCCGGTGTCGATCTTCGCCGCGATCGCGGCTGCTGTGATGCTGGCGGCGCTGCCCGCCGAGGCAGAATCGACCTGGGATCAGATCAAACGGACCGGTCAGCTTCGATACGGGGCGATCGACTATCCGCCCAATTGGTATCGCGACAAGACGAGCGGCAAGTGGACGGGGTTCTTGGTCGAGATGGTCGAGGACATCGCCAAGGAGATGGGTGTCGAAGCCGTTCCGGTGGAGACGACGTGGGCGACGTGCGTCCTTGACCTGCAGTCCAACAAGACCGACCTGCAGTTCGGGCTGCAAGCAACGCCGAAACGGGCATTGGTGATCGACTTCGCCGGCCCGGCTTACAATCTCTACTGGTACGCTGTTAACCACAGCGGGTTCAAGGCCAGCACCTGGGAAGATTACAACAAGCCGGAAGTCAAGATCGCAGCGATGCTCGGCTCGGCCGATGTCGTCATCCTGCAGAAAGTGGCACCGAAGGCAACCCGCATCGAGCTGAACGACGTCGCCTCTACCGCACTCGCTGTCACCTCGGGGCGTGCCGATGCGATGGTCACCGCTGTTTTCGGAGCGCTCGTCGCAAAGAACCGTAACCCGGATCTCGGCGACTTCGTGCTGCCGACCCCGACCGTCTATCTCCCCTCCTACGCCGGCTTGCGGCGGGAAGACAATAATACCTTCCAAAAATTTCTGCAGGCCTGGGCCGAATGGAACAATTTGCTCGGTTATACGGAGGCTCGGATAAAGAAATATCTCGAAAGCGCCGGCGCAACGAACATTCCCGAAAACGTCCGGTTCTGAGCTAGGGGACGGCCAGCGGCGGCTTCCGTGTTCCCGACTGTGCTGAAGGACATGCCACATGCATTATCACTGGGACCTTGCGATGGTCCTCGCCGACACCGACCGCTGGTGGCATGGGATCGGAATAACGGTTCTCTATTCGGTTGCGACGGTCACGGGCGGCATCGTCATTGGCGTCTTCTGCGGACTCGCATTGCTCGGCCAAAAGCGCTGGCTCACTTTGCCGCTCGAAGCCTATGTCGAGATCTTCCGGTGCACGCCGCTCCTTATACAAATCGTGTGGTTCTACTACGCGCTGCCGATCTTGCTGAATTTCTCGCTGCCGGCCTGGTTGGCGGCGGGGCTGGGCCTCACGCTCTACATGGGCGCGTTCTGCACCGAGATCTTCCGTGCCGGTGTAATGTCGATCGGCCGCGGCCAGTGGCAGGCGGGGCGCGCGCTTGGCATGACCTATGCGCAGCTGATGCGGCGGATCGTGCTGCCGCAGGCCGTGCGCAGAATGATCCCACCCCTGGTCAACCAATCCATCACCCAGCTCAAGAACACTGCGCTTCTCTATGTCGTCGCGGTACCCGACCTGATGTATACCAGCTCTATTGTCACCGCCGAGACCTATCGGCCTCTGGAGGTCTACACGAGCGCGGCGGTTATTTATTTTATAATGCTGTACCCACTGACGCTCTTCGCGAAAAGGCTGGAGACCCGAGTTGATCGTTGACGATGGGCGGCGGCCCCCGATGATCGAGATCACTGACCTGGTCAAGAACTACGGCTCGGTGCGGGCCGTGCGCGGCGTATCCCTGGGCGTCGCGAGGGGCCAGGTGGTGGTGCTGATTGGGCCCAGCGGGTGTGGCAAATCGACTCTGCTGCGCTGTGTCCATCTGCTCGAGGAGCCAACCTCGGGGATGATTCGCGTCGGCGCCCAGCAGATCACCTTCGGCGGCAGCGAAAAAGTTTTGGCTGGCCGCAAGCTAGCCGCTTATCGCTCGCGTATCGGCATGGTGTTTCAGCATTTCGAGCTGTTCCCGCACATGACGGCGCTGCAGAACGTCATGGAAGGTCCGGTGACGGTGAAACGCATGGATCGACGCGCCGCGGCAGACTTGGCGAGTAGCCTGCTCGCTAAAGTTGGTCTCGCTGGCAAGGAACACAGCCACCCGGCGCAGCTTTCGGGCGGGCAGGCGCAACGCGTCGCCATCGCCCGGGCGCTCGCCATGTCGCCTGAGGTGATGCTGTTCGACGAGGTGACCTCGGCGCTCGATCCCGAGCTGGTCGGCGAGGTGCTCGCAGTCATGCGGCAGCTCGGCGCCGAAGGCACCACGATGATTGTCGTGACGCACGAGATCGCGTTTGCCCGCGACATCGCCGACCATGTGCTGTTCATGGATGCCGGGGTGATCGCCGAGCACGGGCCGGCCGACAAGATATTGGTGCACCCGACCAATCCAAGGACTAAGGCCTTCCTTAGCCGCTTTCATCACGCAGGCGCGCTGCGATCCACCGGGTGATCGATCGGCATTGAGAAATCGCCGGCGGAGATCGAATCATAACGTGCGACTGGAAGACGATTATCAAATTTTTAAGCGATCGAGCGGGCAGCGCGTTGGCCGGCACGTTCCGATCCGGCCATCTGGTAACCGGTGAGCAACCCTTCTCTCGTATCACAGAAGCACCAGCGCGCTCGGTTCCGTGTTGGCGGATGCTTGATGGGAGATTTGCGTCATGACCGTCGAAGAGAAAAGCGCTATGAAGGCTGCATGCGTGCAGGCCGCAGCGACGCTGATCGCTGCCCGGGACAGCGGCAAGGGTCAAATCGACGTAGACGAATGCATCACGCTTGCCGCATTAATTTACGTCAGGGTCGTCACAACTGACTGGCGGGAGGCTGCGTAATACGCGATGCCGGTGGCTTGGTTCGTCGGAGCTTCTTTTCAGCGGATAATCAGAACGTCGCACTCCAGCTGTTCGACGAGCTCGTGCAGATCATTCGGCTGGGCGTCCCGGTCCCCTGCTTCGAGGACCAGCAGGCGACAGTCGAGCTCGATGATCCGTTGCCGCAGCTTGGCCGGTTCGGTCGCCGCGGGTTCGGTCTGAAGGTTCAGCGAATGTCCTTCAAGAAGCTCGGAAACCCACGCGGTGAAATCCTCCGCCCTGGCGAGCTCAGGGGCTCCAGCGACAGTCAAAGTGCCACTGCGAAAGCCCGCGATTTGCGCGGCGATGTCGAGTGCGCGCGCCGATTTCCGATCGCGACGGCGCAGTACGGTCAGGACAGACCCTCCGGTTTCCCATCCGCGCCTTGCCAATAGAAAAGGCCGTGCAGCGATTACCATCCACGACCACCAGCGTGAGGCGATGCGAAAATGATCGCCGACCGGGCGGCTCTCCGCGCCGGCGACGACAAATTCGTGCTCGCCGCCGAGTGCATTGGGTGTGAGCGGACCGCGCACGGTCTCGAACGACCACTCGACATCGTGCCGGTCGGCCGCAGCGGCAAGCTCGCGCCGCGCCCGTTCCGCGAAGGCGCGGAGGTGGCCCTCCACGAGGTCTTTCGTCAACGGTTCGAGCCCGGTATCGAGGGTGACCTGGCGCGCGAAGGGCAGACCTGCCAAACCGATCAGTTCCTCGTCTTCTATGAAAACGCCGTGCAACGGGACCTGCCAGCGCGCCGCCAGACGCGCCGCCGTGTCGATCGCGGTGCTGGTTTCCGATGCCGCGTCGAGCGGTACGAGGACGCGTTTGATCTCTTGTGTCATGTGCGGGCCTGGGTGATCGAGGTATCGCGCGCCAGCTCGGCGGCTTTGGCGGCGAAGGCGTCAAGACGCACGGCGATGCGATGGTTGATGGTGTCCGCCGGATAATCGCCGTTTTTATCGGGCTCGCCCGCCGGCAGACCTGTCAGTAACGCCATACCCTGATCGACGGTCTGGATCGGCAAGATGCAAAACCGTTTCTCGGCCGCCGCAGAGACGACATCATGGCGCAGCATCAAGTGCTTGACATTGCTCGCTGGAATGATGACGCCCTGCCGCCCGGTGAAACCGGTAATCGTGCACGCGTCGAAAAACCCTTCGATCTTCTCGTTGACGCCACCGATCGCCTGGATCCGGCCGAGCTGGTCGACCGAACCGGTCACGGCCAGGGACTGGCTGATCGGCGCTTCGGCAAGCGCCGACAAGAGGGCGAAAAGCTCGGCGGCCGAAGCGCTATCGCCGTCGACCCCGCCATAGGATTGCTCGAAGACGAGACTGGCGTTGAGCGAAAGCGGCCGGGCGCCGCCAAAACGCCCGCCGAGAAAGCCGCTGAGGATCAACACACCCTTGGAATGCAGCGGACCGCCGAGCTCGACCTCGCGCTCGATGTCGACCACCTCGCCGCGGCCGAGCCGGATGCGGGCAGTGATGCGGCTCGGGTCGCCAAAGGAAAGACCGCCGAGCGTCATCACCGAAAGCCCGTTGACCTGGCCGATTTGTTCGCCGTCGGTCTCGATGCGGATGGTCTTGCGGCCGATCTCCTCCTGCAAGCGGCGATATATCCGATCGCCGCGGCGGAATTGCGCATCGATCGCCTTTTGCACCTCGTCTGCTGTGACGATAGTCTTGCCGCCGTCGGCTGCCACCTGGTCCGCCTCCTGCAAAAGATCGACGATCTCGCGCAACCCGGCGGACAGCCGATCGGCATCTCCGACGAGCCGTGAGGCCCGCTCGATGACGTGGGCCACGGCGCTTCGGTCGAACGGTAGCAGCTTTTCACGCCGCACCACCCCAGCGATGAAGCGCGCATAAAGAAGGGTCGTTTCCGGTGTGCGCTCGACCCGGTCATCGAAGTCGGCGGCGATTTTGAAGAGATCCTTGAAATCGTCGTCGACTGAGCTCAGCAGGTAATAGAGCAATGGCGGGCCCAGCAAGACAATCTTGACGTCGAGCGGGATCGGCTCGGGCTGCAGCGAGACGCTGCTCGCCATGCTCAGCAACTGCTCCAATGTTTCGGTGCGGATCTCTCCGGCATTAAGTGCGCGCTTTAGCGAAGCCCAGCCAAAATTCCCGGCAAGCAGGCGTTGCGCATCGAGCATCAGATAGCCGCCATTGGCACGATGCAGCGCCCCCGGCGTCAATAGATTGAAGTCGGTAACCATCGTGCCGAAGCGAGCCATGTACTCGACCCGGCCGACCAAGGTCTGATGAGTCGGATTGTCTTCGTAAATCACTGGTGCGCCATGCTGGGCACCATTATCGACAATGACATTGACCTGGTAGCGGCGGAAACGCGCCTCGGTCATCGTTTCGTCAGCCGTGGCTGGGACCGGTATTCCCGGCGGCGGTTGCGCCGGTGTCAAAAAGTTGTCGGCGTTCTCCTTGATGTCTTGCTCAACCGCGTCGAGATGCTGCACGACATCGGGTAGATCGCAATAGCCAGCGCGCAGCTCGTCCATCATCAGCGCAATCGCCGCACCAGTCGTGTTACGATTGAGCTCGCGGACGGCCTCCCGGTGTTCGCGCTCCCACTGCGGCACCTTCTGCATGACGGCTTCGAGCTCGCCCTGTACCTCCTCGAGATCGCACTGAATACGCTCGCGCTCGGCCTCGGGCAGCGCCTCGAACATCTCGGGTGTGAGCACCTTGCCGTCGCGCCGCGGGGCCAACGCCAACCCCATCGGCGTCCGTAGCATGCTGATGCTTTTTTGCTCGGCACGCCGCTGCAGCTCGCCAAAGCCCTGCTCACTGCGCTCCTTGAACTGCTGGTCGATGACGTCGCGTCGCGCCCGGTAGTCGTCGCGTTCGAAAGCCGCCGGCAAGGCGGCGCGCAACTCCTCGATGAGATGCTTCATCGCCTCGCGCAGTCCGTTGCCGCGGCCCGGCGGCAGCTGCAGGCGGCGCGGCTTCTGCGGGTCGGTAAAGTTGTTGACGTAGCACCAGTCGGGCGGTGTCGGCGCGCTATCAGCCCGGTGCGTCAACAGATCCCGGACGAGAGTGTGCTTGCCAGTGCCGCTAGCACCGAGCGCATAGACGTTATACCCCTTCCGCCGCATCGCAACGGCGAACTGCACCGCTTCGACCGCACGATCCTGCCCGATCGGCTCCAAGAGATCTTCAAGCTCGCCGGCCTGGTCGAACGGCAGCTCGGCCGGATCGCAGGATCGGTATAGGAGGGCAGGCGGAAGCGGAAGACCGGGCTCGAAATCCGATGGACTGGCCTCAGCTTGGCCCGGCTCGCGATAGGTTGTTGGCGATTCAGTGGCGGCCAAATTCGTGTCCTCTGATTTCAGCTGCCCTGATTATGCCCGTTTTCGCGCATGCACGTCGACCGAAACTCCTTGCACCCTCGGCCGGGTTCAATCGCGGTTTTGGTGCCGCACACGCAGTCAATCATCGTCCAATACATTTTAACCAGCACATATTGACCGGGTCGGCTCGGGAGCTTCTTATAGATAGTGCTTTAACCGGAAGCTGTACGCGGCACGCACCGGATGCTCCTGCAGAAAAGCCCCGGCCGGGGACGACCGGGGCTTCTGCCGCCTTGCCGGCGTGCCGGTCCGACAGGCGAATGTGCATCGTTGGGGGACATAACGATGCAACCGAAATAATGCACCAATTCTACCTGAGTTGCAAATGATATCTAAAAATTAACCACGAATTGCGCAAATGCGGCTGAGCGAGCAAGTTTCACGCTGCAGCAATGCCGCCGCCTATCGCAGTGACATTCAACACGGTAACCCACAATGAAATCGATGGAAAGCAGCCGAACATAAGAAGCTGAATATTGATCAATAACGGGATTACAGTCTTGTTGCTCGACAAGGCCAGCGATCTTACCGATGATCCACGCCGGCAGCGGCATCAGCGCGATGCCATCGCTGACGCTCGCAGAAAATGCGATCAAGGTCATGGCGTCGCAAGGTATCCATCGTGCGATGGACGAGCTGCAACTGGCTTCAGTTAGTCGCCTCAGTTTATTTTACTCGGACAAGGCTGTCTTTTCAGGTCATATGACAATTCAAAATCAAGCCCGCATCGATGCCCTCAGTGAAGACGACAGCGGAAGCTGCGGATGTCCGTCGGGCAAGCGATAACCCCAGTCCTCAGCCTCTATCATCATTGGAAAATAACGCCACGGCAATCTCTCGTGCTCATGCAGGAAATCCAATCGCAGCCCAGCCTCCAGCAACCCACCAATGATGTCACCCAATGGATGGCACCACTCGTAGCTCCGGGTATGGGCGAGCGCCGTCAGATCGCCTGTGTAGGTCGTTGCTTCGTCGGAAGAAAAGGGCGCCGATGGCGGCGTCCGCCAACTCCGCAAGGCCACCAGTCGGCCGTCGACCTCGTCAAGTGGCAATGTCGAAGGGTGTCCCTCGGCGAGGTACAACCACCCGCCCGGGGCCAAAAGCTCGGCGACGATTCTCGCCCAGCGACGGATGTCGGGCAGCCAGATGATCGATCCCCAAGTGACGAAGGCGATGTCGTATTGGGCATCGAGCAACGCCAGCGCATCATAGACATTCCCCTCGACAAAATGCGCGGGCACGCCGAGCTGCGCCGCCAGAGCGCGCCTGCCGCAATAGCCGCGGACGAGAAGTCGAAGCCCGTGGCGATCGCCCCGCGTCGCGCCAACCGGATAGTGTCCAGCCCGAAATGGCACTGCAAATGAACCAACCGCTTGCCCGCCACGTCGCCGAGCTCCGCGTCTTCCGGTTCGCCAAAGGCATCGTCTCCCCGCCTTTACGCGGTCGATGGCGTAGAAGCCCGTTAGGTTGCGCAAGTGTATGGGGTGCGGTCGTCCCAGTTCAGCCGGTTAGCCTCCATCCAGGCGCGCAGTTGCTGCTCTTCACTCAAGCTGTCGTTCCACTATGTTCCGCTGGGCGCTTCGGGCTTTTCAAACAATGCCAGGCTCTCCATAGCGAGCCCGTAGCCCAAAAGGTCGTGCATTTGGCGTCGCAGATATTCGGTAAACAGCAGCCGGGTATAGCGCAGCAGCAATGTCGGCTTCTTGGTCAGATCCTCGGCGAGCTCCCAGGCGCGCGCCAAAAGCCTATCGGCGGGCAGCACTTCGGCGACCAGCCCCAGTCGCAGTGCTTCGGCGGCGTCCAATGTCTGGCCGGTCATCAGGAAATAGCGGCCGCGGTTCATTCCCAGCAGCAGCGGGTAGACGATGTGCATGCCGTCACCCGGCACGACATCCGAGTTGAAATGTGCAGAGTCCTGGAATTGCGCGGTATCGGCGGCGAGAACGATGTCGCACAAAAGCGGAATTTCAGAATGGCGCCAGGCGGGACCGTTGATTGCGCTGATCACCGGCACCTCGATGTTCAAGAGGTTCATCAGCAGGTGGCGGCCCTCCCAATGGATCCGGTCGATCCGTTCGATCGACGGGCGTGATGGGAATGAGGAAGTCCCAGGGGTTGCGCGCGGACCGGAAAACTCCAGCCCGATGCCGGTCAGAATTACCACGCGGTTCTCGCGGTCGGCCCCGATGTCGTGAAATGCCTCCGGCAGCTCGCCGTGCGGCAGAAAGCCCCAACGCAGCGACTGACCCTCGGTGTGCAGGGTGGCCTGGAGGATGCCGTCGCGGCGCTCCATCCGTACGGTCTGGTATTTCCGGGCGTATTCCTCGAACGAGCTCATTTACATCTCCTTCTTTCGGTTCCGGTGTTCTACCGCTCGGCGTGCTTTGGGGCGAGGGGCGGCAATCGAGGATTCCCCCGGACCGAGGAAATGTTCTAAACTAGTGCGACGCGTTTCTATTGAGGGAGGTGGTTCATGCCTGCGATCAAAGCCTTCGATCTCGCCTATGGGCGGATTCGTTCGCCCGACCTCGACAAGCAAGAGGAGTTTTTGACCGATTTCGGGATGGTCCGCTCGGACCGGACAAAGACGGCGCTCTATATGCGCGGAAGCGACCCGCCCCACCACATCCATGTCACCGAGCTGGGCGAACCGCGTTATGTCGGGATCGCGATGCACGCCGCGAACATGGAGGACCTAGAGAAGGTGTCGCGAATCGAGGGCGCGTCTAAGATCGAGGAAATCGATGAGCCCGGCGGCGGCAAGCGCGTGCGCCTGACCGATCCCGACGGCTACCAGGTCGAGGTTGTTCACGGCATGGCGCTTCTCGATCCGATCGAGGTGCCGCGCCCCGCGGTCAATTCGGGCAACGACAAGTATCGCCGCAAGGGCGAGCTCTTCCGGATCCAGCGCGGCCCCTCGCACATCAAGCGGTTCGGCCATTTCGTCGTGATGTCTAAGAACTTCGAGAAGACGCTCGGCTGGTATCGCGAGACGCTCGGCTTCCGTTGCTCGGACGAATTTTACGCCGGAGACAAGAGCAACGTCGTCGGCTCCTTTAACCGCCTCGATCGCGGCGACGGTTATGTCGACCATCACGCATTCTTCTGCATTCGCGGCGACAAGAGCGGCCTCAATCATCTCTCATACGAGGCCGCCGACATCGATGACGTGATGGTCGGCCACGAGCATTTGGTTGGTAAGGGCTATCAACACATGTGGGGCATCGGCCGCCATCTGATCGGCAGCCAGCTATTCGATTATTGGGCCGATCCGTGGGGCCGGGTGCACGAGCACTGGGCCGACACTGACGTGCTTAACGCTCACACTCCGCCCAACCTGATCGAACGCGGCGAGGGCGCCGGCGGACCTTGGGGTCAGCCGATCCCGCAGATCTTCATGGGCCACGCCTCGCCCTGAGACCCGATAACCGCCCCTCACCTTCTCATTGAGCGCGGTGAGGGGCGATCGTACCAACCGGGCCAAGGGGCATTCGCGCACTTTCGGCTCGCAAGGTGGCAGATCATGATCGAATGGCGCGTCCGCGGCGACGAGTTTACTAATTGCAATTGTTCTTACGGTTGCCCTGTCAATTAAAAGATTTGCCGACCTCACGGCTTCTGTGAGGCAGCGACCATCGTCAAGCTCCGTGAGGGACATTTCGGCGACGTCCGCCTCGACGGGCTCGGCACTGCATTGCTCGCACAGTTCCCCGGCGCCGTCCACGAGGGCAACGCCACGATGCAGGTGGTTGTCGACGAGCACGCCGACGAACGCCAGCGCGAGGCGCTCGTCAAGATCACATCGGGCGAGGAGACCGAGGATATGGCCACCATGTGGTGGGTGTACTCGGCGATGTCGCCGAACAAGCTGGCCCCGCGGTTCCTGCCGATCGATTTCGAGGTCGACGTCGAAGCGCGACGCCCGCATCAATGTCCCAGGCTTATTGGAGGCTTTCGGCGAACCGATCCGCAACCCGGTCACCCGGCGCCGTGCATCGCGCTCGGATCGACCTGCCGCACGGCTTTGAATTCCGCATCGCCGAAATCGGCAGCGGCACGACCCGGGCCACTGGCGCGATCAAACTCGACCTGCAGCAGAGCTACGGCCAGTTTGCCCACCTTCACCTGAGCAACAAAGGCGTCGTCGAATAGCGCCGAGCCGTCCCTCGCGTAAATCTAAACTGCTCCCGGTGCCGCGGCCGGGTCTGCCAGATGGCAAACCAGCTCGCGCGCGTAGATCGGCAGATCGGCCTGGCGCCGCACGCAGATCGTCAGCTTGCGAACCGCCCACTCGTCGAGCAGCTCGATGTGGTGGATCGACATGGTCTGTGCATGGCGCTCGGCGGTCGTCGCCGGTACGACGCCGATCCCGACATTGCATTCGACGAGACGGCAAACCGCGTCGAAGCTGCGCAACTGCACGCGCAATCTAAGACGCCGACCAATCCTTTCAGCCTTTTCAGACAGAAAGCGCTGCAGTGCGCTTGCCCGGTCGAGACCGACAAAATCGAAATCGAGCACTTCGGCGAAGGAGATCCGCACTACTGTAGATAAAGCGTGGTTCGTGGCGACCACGAGCACAAACCGGTCGACGCGGAACGGCAAGATCTCGAGACCCGCCACCTCGACCGTGCCGGCAACGATCCCGACATCGGCCGTGCCGTCGGCGACAGCGGCGACGATCTCGTCGCTGAGTCGCTCCTCCAAATCGATGTTGACCTGCGGATGGGCGGCGAGAAAGGCGCTCAGCGGCTCCGGCAAAAATTCTGTCAGTGCATTGGTGTTCGACAACAGTCGAATTTGTCCCTTGATGCCATCCGCATATTGGGCGAGGTCGCCGCGCATGCGTTCGGCCTGCTGCAGCAGCACCCGCGCATGGTGAAGCAAAGTGCGCCCGGCCTCCGTCGTGTGGATACCCTGGCGCTCACGGTGTAAGAGCGGCGTGCCGAGCACATCCTCCATGTTGCGGATGCGCGTGCTCGCCGCGGCAATAGCCAAGTGCATGCGCTCGGCGCCATGGGTGATGCTACCCGCCTCGACGACATGAACAAACAACCGAAGATCGGTTAGATCGAAACGCATCCGCCCGAGACCACCTTCGAATTTCGCGAAACAAGCCTACGCCAATTCCTTATTGCGTCAAGCCGGATAGGGTTCCCAGATTCGGGAAACACGAAGGCAACTGATCATGAGCCAGGCTTATCCGATCGACAAGCATAGCTACGACGTCGTCGTGGTCGGCGGCGGCGGGGCCGGATTGCGCGCGACGCTGGGCGCCACTGCCGCCGGGCTCAAGACCGCCTGCATCAGCAAAGTCTTCCCGACCCGCAGTCACACCGTGTCTGCCCAGGGCGGCATCGGCGCCGCACTCGGCAATATGGGCGAGGACGACTGGCGCTGGCACATGTACGACACGGTCAAGGGCGCCGATTGGCTCGGTGACCAGGACGCGATCGAATACATGTGCAAGAATGCAATGACGGCCGTCATCGAGCTCGAACATTTGGGCATGCCGTTTTCGCGCACCGAGGACGGCCATATCTATCAGCGCCCGTTCGGCGGGCACACCGTGCAATGGGGCAAGGGGCTGGCCAAGCGCGCCTGCGCCGCCGCCGATCGGACCGGGCACGCATTGCTGCACACCCTCTATCAGCAATGCCTCAGGCACAGTGCCGAGTTCTTTGTCGAATATTTCGCGCTCGATCTCCTCGTCGAGGACGGCGCCTGCCGCGGGGTCGTGGCCTGGCGCCTCGACGACGGCACATTGCACTTGTTCCGTGCGCATATCGTGGTGCTGGCGACGGGCGGCAGCGGCCGCACCTATTGGACGACGTCCCAGGCGCATATCTGCACCGGCGACGGCTATGCGATGGCGCTGCGCGCCGGCTTGCCGCTGCAGGACATGGAGTTCATCCAGTTTCATCCGACCGGCGTCTATGGCGTGGGCTGCCTGATCAGCGAGGGCGCGCGCGGGGAAGGCGGCTATCTGACGAATTCCGAGGGCGAACGTTTCATGGAACGTTATGCACCGCGCTCCGGTGATCTCGGCGCGCGCGACGTGGTCAGCCGCGCGATCGAGATCGAGATCCGCGAGGGCCGCGGTTGCGGGCCGCAGAGAGACCACATCCTGTTGCATCTCGAGCATCTCGATCCCACGCTATTGCATGCGCGACTCCCGGGCATCTCGGAGACTGCGAAGATCTTTGCCCGCGTTGACGTGACGCGCGAGCCCATCCCGGTGCTGCCCACCGCGCACTACAACATGGGCGGGATTCCGACCAATATTCATGGCGAGGTGCTGAATCCGACCGCCGGCGATCCCGAACGCACCATGTCCGGGTTGATGGCGGTCGGCGAGGCGGCCTGCGTCTCGGTGCACGGCGCCACCCGGCTTGGCACCAACTCGCTGCTCGACCTTCTCGTCTTCGGCCGCGCGGCGGCCGAGCGCGCCGCCGAGATCGTCGAACCCGGGGCGCCGCACGGTATCGTGCCACCCGCTGCAGCGGAAGCGGCGATCGCTCGGCTCGACCGGATCCGCCATGCGAAAGGCGGTAGCAAGACCGGCACCATTCGCCGCGCGATGCAGCAGGCCATGCAGGAACATTGCGCCGTCTTCCGCACCGCAAATGTGCTCGAAGAAGGGCTGCGCAGAATGACCGAGGTCGCGCGCGCCCTCGCAGACCTCGCCATTACCGACCGATCGATGATCTGGAACACCGATCTCGTCGAGGCGCTCGAGCTCGACAATCTGATCGGACAGGCGGCGATCGTGCTTCACTCCGCGCTCTACCGCACCGAAAGCCGCGGCGCGCACGCCCGCGAGGATTACCCGGAGCGCGATGACGAGAACTGGCTCAAGCACACCCTCGCCTGGCTTGACGACGGCGGCCGGGTTCGCCTCGGCGACCGTCCGGTGCACCTCAACCCGCTGTCCAACGAAGTTCCTGCCTTCCCGCCGAGCGAGCGCGTTTATTGATGATGCGGGTGGTACACAGCGTGGGGTATGGTGCTCGCGGTAGGCGCTACCGAGCAGGGCTCGACGGCGCCACGAGCTGCAACGGAGGGCATTCGGATGATCCATCACATATCGATCCCGGCGCGTGAGCCGCAGCACGTGGCCGAAGTGCTGGCCGAACTGATGGGCGGAAAGTGCTTTCCGTTTGGCCCGCTCGAAGGCGCCTTCATGGCGGCGAGCGGCGACGCGCACGGCACGATGATCGAAGTCTACCCGGAGCGCGCGATGCTCGACATCCCGGAGCGCGACGATCAGGTCGTGTTCGGCGAAAACCCGGCGCCGCCGCAAACCTGGCCGTTCCACGTGCTGCTGTCGGTGCCGCTGGAGCCGGAGCAGGTCGAGCAGATCGGCGCCCGCGAGGGCTGGCGCGCCAAGACCTTCGGCCGCGGTATGCAGGGCCACAAGCCCTTCTTCCACGTTATCGAGTTCTGGCTGGAAAACCGGCTGATGATCGAAGTCGCGCCACCGGCGATGGCACGGGAATACGAGGAGTTTCTGAAGGGCGCCCAGACCGTGATGATGAGCGATCCCGAATCGCTGCGCCTGATGCGGGCGACCCATCTGAAAGAGATGCTGAAAGAGTCGGCCTGACAAGCGGAGCACCCAATGCTGGAGCTTTCGGACATCAAATCTTCGGAAGAAGAGCTGCAGAACTACTACACGCAGCTCAGCGCGCAACACGTGACGCCGGCCTGGATCGGCGGCGGCATCAGCATCGAGCCTCGGAGCAAGGCGGTGCCTTACTTGTGGCACTGGCGCGATCTGCGCCGGCAGGCGATGCGCGCGACCGAGCTCGTCGGTACCCAACAGGCCGAGCGCCGGGTTCTGCGCCTGACCAACCCCGAGCTGTCCGGTGTGTCGGCCAGCAACACGCTGGTCGCCAACATCCAGATCGTGATGCCGGGCGAGATTGCCCGGGCCCATCGCCATTCTGCGGCGGCGCTTCGCCTGATCATCGAGGGAGGTGGCGGCTACACGGTCGTGAACGGGGAGCGCGTCCCGATGTTCCCGGGCGATCTCGTACTTACCCCCAACTGGTCATGGCACGACCACGCCAACGACACTGATGGGCCGATGATCTGGCTGGACGGCCTGGACACCCCGCTGGTGCGGATGCTCGAGGCTGGGTTCTACGAGGAGTACTACCAGGAGCGGCAAGATCTCGGTGCGAGCGTCAACTCGTCGCCGTGGCGCTACCCGATGTCGGAGATGCGGGCCGCCTTGCCGCGGTTGGCTGCCAGCGATTCCGGCGGCACCGTCGACGGGATCGTCCTCGAATACACCAACCGGCAGACCGGCGGACCGGTGATGCCGACCATCGCCTGCTACATGCAGCTACTACGTCCGGGCGAGCAGACGCGGGCCTGCCGCCGTGTCTGCTGCACGAACTATCACGTGGTCGAGGGTACCGGCTACTCGATAGTCGGTGGCCGGCGGCTGGACTGGGAAGACAAGGACGTGTTCACTGTGCCGACCTGGACCTTCCAGGAGCATGTCAACAGCGGCGACCGCCCGGCCTTCCTGTTCAGCTTCAGCGACGCGCCGGTGATGAGGGCATTGAGCCTCTACCGCGAGGAAACCAGGACCTAGTCGCGGGTCCGCGCGACCAGAGTGCGCAACGCACTGACACTCCAGCCCATCGCCGCGCGTGGCGGCTCGAATATCGGCTCCGGGGCGAGCCGATCATCAAAGCCGACTGACCTGGAGTGTGTAGAGCTTCCGGCTCTCGATTTCCCCAGCAGCGGCGATGATTGAGTCGAGGTCGTCCTGTGGTTGGATGAAGCAACCGGTAAGCGCGTCCGCCTTGCCCGAGGCGAGTGCGAGCATCAAGGCGGCCGGCCGTTCGGGAGGCAGGTCGCGGCCTTCGTCGAAGATCTCACGGAACCATGGCAGCCAGGTCTTGCCTTCTGACGAGTTGAGCGAATATTCGGCCATGGCAGTGCGCACGGTGCCTGGGCCCATTGCAAAAACAGCGAGGCCGTATTCCTTGACTTCGACGGCCAGGCACTCGGAGAACCGGATCAGCGCCGCCTTGCTCGTCACATAGGCCGAGAAATTGGGAAGCATCCTGGCACCGCCGCCGCTTGCTATGTTGATGATCCGGCCGTGTCGCCGCTCGATCATCCCCGGCAGCACACGATGCGCACACAGGATTTGGCCGCTCAGATTTACGTCGATCGTGCGCAGCCAATCATCGACCTCGTTTTGTACGAATGGCCCGATCGGCCCGTGCACGCCCGCATTGTTGACCAGCAGGTCTATCGGACCGAGGGAGTGCTCGATCGCGGCAAATGCCGCATCGACCGCTCCGGCGTCAGCAATATCGCCTGCATAGGCGCATGCCTTCGCACCCGCCTGCTCGATCAGTTCGACCGTAGCCGCGAGCTCCTCGGGCGATCGTGCGATGGCGCCGACAGCGGAACCTGCGGCAGCGAGAGCCTGTGCGAATGCGCGGCCGAGACCGCGTCCCCCACCGGTTACAACCGAAACCGTTCGGTGCAGATAGATCGCGTTGCTTGTCGTCATGGCTTCGTCGGTATCCCTTTAATTGGTCGTATGGGCTCGCGCTGGCGCTGCAGCCCTGCCAGCTGTCACCATCGGGTGTGCTCGCTGCCGTGGTTGGCTTGTCGCCAGCCAAATTCCCGCGAAAACCGCGACTAGGCCGAGAATTAGGTTGGGCGTGACCGGTTCGCCGACGAGCTGGTTGGCGAGCAGGCCGGCCGCAAGAGGATTGATCGTCATCGTAGTGGCGACCCGTGTCGGCGTCGTCCGCTGCAGAGCAAGCACCCAAAGGATGAAGGCCAGCGCACCTCCGCCGATCCCGAGATAGGCGGCTGCGATCCACTGTGCGGAACCAAACGCCTCTAGCACCGAAATTCGATCGGTCAGGACGCCGCATAGAATCAATCCGACGGCACCCACACCCATGCCGACGGCCAAGAACCCGAGCGCGCTCGACCGCTGGATAAACGGCCGCGACCGGACGTTGTAGAAAGCCATGCAGAGCAGGGCACCGGTCATAATAGAGCTTTCTAGAGATTGGGAGAGCCTCTCCGAGCCGCGACATGGTAATTCGCCTGGCAACAACGCTTGATCTGCCGCTGCGTCAGCAAAATGAGCTGCTGGTTGCGGCCGGCTTCGCTCCGGTGTGGCGCGAACGCGACCTCAATGCTCCGGATCTCGCTGAAATCCGCGACGCTCTCGACTATATGCTGGCACAGCAGGAGCCCTTTCCGGCCGTCGTAGTAGACCGCCGCTGGAACCTGCTGAAGGCGAACCGAGGCGCGGTACGGCTGGTCGAGTTCCTGACCGGTCCGATCGCGCCCGACAGCCGGATCAACCTCGCCGAAGCCCTCGTCGGGCCAGATGTGCTGCGACCCCATCTGGTAAATTGGGCGGAGGTGGCGAGCTATTTCATCCACACCGTCGAGGTGGACGCAGCAGCCGACGGCAGCGTCGCGACTGCAGAGCTGCTAGAACGATTATTGTCCTATGAGGCGGCGCGGCCGCTGCTCAAGGCTCGTGCGGCTACCCCGCCCGCAGGCCCAGTGCTTGCAATGCACTTTCACAAAGGCGACACCTCGTTACGGCTATTCACAACGATTGCGACCCTCGGCACGCCGCAAGACGTAATGTTACAGGAAATCCGGATCGAAAACTTTTTTCCGATGGACGTCATGATCCAGATCGGTTGCGCACGGCCGGGGATCGAGAAAGCGCACCAGACCCTGGTTGATCGTCGGTTCCCAGACGACCTGCACACCCGGCAGGCTGCCGACGCGCGTGACCAGGGCGTGAGCATGGGAGCACGTCCGGTCGATCAGCTCGGCAATGCCCGACCGTCCGAGCTGACGCAACGCAGCGTAGGTCGGAACGGCGCGGCCGCGACGCGACCATTCCGGGTTCCAGTCGATCTGGTCGCGCGCATCGTCGACGAACAGCGTGTAGCTCGTACGATGCGAAAAAGCGCGGCGGTGAGCCTCCGCATCGGCAACAAAGGCATAGCCGCAGTCAAATGGCGTATTGAGCCACTTATGGCCGTCGCAGGTCCAGGAGTCGGCCAACTCGACCCCTTGCAGCCGGTGCCGGTGTTTCGGGCTGGCCGCAGCCCACAAGCCGAACGCGCCGTCGACATGGGTCCATGCGCCGTGCGCGCGAGCAATCGGAACAAGCTGCGCGAACGGGTCGTAGGCGCCGATGTTGAGATCGCCGGCCTGAAGCAGAACGATGGTCGGTTGCCGCGGGTTCGTGTCGAAAGCCCGCGCCAAGACCGTCGACGACAATTGACCCTGGTCGTCGCAAGGCAGGGCAACAACGGCACTCTTCCCAAAACCTAGCATGCGCACGGCTCGCTCGACCGAGCCGTGATGCTCGCTGCTGGTCAGGATGCGGATCGGGGGCACTCCAAAAAGACCACGCTCCTCGACGTCCCAGTCAGCCCGTCGGAGCAGCCGGTGGCGCGCCGCTGCCAGGCACACGATGTGCGCCATCTGCGTCCCGGTGACAAACGCGAAACTCGCCGCTTGCGGTAGTGCGAAAATATCTTTCAGCCACTCGCCGACCACCTCTTCGATGACCGCTTCGGCCGGGCTGCAGGCGTGAATTGCCGCATTTTGGTCCCATGCGGATGTCAGCCAGTCCGCCGCCGTCGCCGCCGGCAGCGTGCCGCCGATGACCCAGCCAAAGAAACGGCCGCAGGCGCTGTTGACGATCCCACCCTCGACATCGCGGACGAGCTCGTCGATGACCCGCGCAGGCCCGATGCCGTCCTCGGCGAGCGGCCGGCCAAGGCGTGCGCGAAGCTGAGCAAGAGTGGCCGCAGCGCCCACCGGGCCATCCTTCGTCTTGCCGAGATGGTTCTGCGAATGGCGCAGCGCCTGTTCGAGGGCCGGAGCATAATCGAGTTCGGCAGTTATCATCGTCCACCTGATGGGCGCAGGAGCGCGCAGGGTCGCCCGCGCACGCAATCCGGCTCTGTTCTACCTCTTGTTCCCGACACGATGCTTCGTTAGTGATCGCACTATGAAACATGACCGAACATCGCTGCGATCGCCGCCTTGATCGGCGATCCGGCGCGCGCCAACATCCTCGCCGCCCTGATGGATGGGCGCGCATTGACACTCAGCGAGTTGGCGGTGTCGGCCGATATCGGGTTGCCGACGGCAAGTGCGCACGTCTCCAAGCTGGAGAACGCCAAGCTCCTTGTTTCCGTAAAACAGGGCCGCAACCGTTACGTCCGCCTCTCCGGGGAAGATGTTGCCCACACGCTTGAGAGCCTGATGCTGCTGGCTTGCCCGGACCGGCCACCAGCGCGTCCGAACCGGGCCGCGCGACCCGGCGCTGCGCGAGGCACGGATTTGCTACGATCACCTTGCCGGCGCACGCGGCGTTCAAATGCTGCAAAGCATGCTCTCCCGCGGCATCCTGGCCCGAAACGACGAGGCGCTGTCATTGACGGAACCGAGCCGGCGCTTCACCGCCGATTTCGGGATCGATACCGGGGCATTCGAATCTCCGGCACGTGCGCTCTGCATCGGCTGCCTCGACTGGAGCGAACGCCGCGATCATCTCGCCGGCAAATTGGGCGCCGCTTATTTGTCGCGGCTGATCGAGCTGAAATGGGCCCGTCGCGACGCCAGCAGTCGGGCGGTCTTGTTCAGCCGGCGAGGGCTCGCCGGGTTCAACGAGATGTTCCCGATTTAACAGAGGCGGGCGCCGTGGCTCATCCACACCTGCGCGCGGCTGCCCTGCGACCATAGCCTATCGAAGAGCGCGCACTCGCCGAGGATTTCGATAAAGGCGCGGCCGAACTCCTGGTGCTCGCTCAACGTGACGCGGCCGCCCAGCTGGCCGCACCGCATTCATTCCGGCGAGTGGGGGACGATCCGTTCGCCGGCGAAGGCGGCACCGACCATCTCGCGCTACCGCTGGTAGGTTGAGCGGCGGGGGTGTATGGTCGTTGCAAGAACTCGTAGCCGTCGAGCGTCGCGCCCCTTTGAGCAGGGAGTCATGCCGCACATTAGGGTTTCGGACGATCGCCGTCCGCTCGCCGGTGCCTACAGCGCGATCGAATGATGGACCGGCGCTATCTCATCGCACTGCTCGGCCGAGCGACTCTTTCCTGGCCGATCGAGGGGCCGGCACAGCAGCCTAGGCGAACCTATCATCTCGGCGCCTTATCCCGCGGTCCGCGCGATCTGGCGCTCTTTGCCGCGCTATTTGACGAGCTTCGGCGGCAGGGGTTCGTCGAGAATCAAAATCTGACGATCAATCCGCACGGATTTGGACTGCGCGTCGAGCAGTTCCAAGAAGTTGCAATGGAGCTGGTGAAAGCCCCAGTCGATGTCATTCTGGCCACCAACGGAAATCCTGCAATTCGCGCCGCCCAGCAGGCCACGGCGACAATTCCGATCCTCGGAGTTACCGACGACATGGTCGGCTCTGGACTGGTGAGCTCGATGGCCCATCCCGGCGGCAACACGACCGGGGTCAGCCTGCTTGGCACCGAGCTCGACGGCAAGCGCCAGGAACTCTTGATCGAGCTGATCCCTGGCGTGCGCCGCATTGCCGCGCTGGCCGATTCCAATCAAACGGGGTCCCGCCATCTCCAGGCGTTACAGGACGCAGCACGGGCACATGATGTCGAGCTGTCGATTCAACAGATCGCCAAGCCGGAGGAGATCAGCGGCGCCATCGACGCGGCAAAGGCTGCCGGTGCTGCAGCCCTCAGTATGTTGGCGTCACCGCTGTTGTTCCTCCAGAGCCACGTCATCATCGAGCATACCGCTGCATTGCGCCTGCCGGCCATGTATCAATGGCCGGAAACCGCCGAGGAGCGTGGACTGGCCGGCCATGGCCCGCGCAGTGTGCAGCTATACCAAGACGTCGTGAGCCGACAGCTGATCAAACTGCTGCAAGGCGCCAAAACCCGCCGATCTGCCGGTCGAGCAGCCGACCAAATTCGCGCTGGTGATCAACCTGAAGACCGCCAAGGTGCTCGGCCTGACTATGCCGCCAATCCTGTTCGCGCAGGCCGACGAGGTCATTGAATGAGACGGCGGGACTTCATCGCTTTTCTCGGAGGCGCGGCCACCACGCAGCCATTCGCGGCCCGCGCGCAAAAGAGCGATCAGATGCGGCGCATCGGCATTCTCGCCCCGGCTCCGTTCAAGACCATCGACAGCTTCCGCGAACGTCTGCGCGAGCTCGGCTGGAGCGAGGGACAAAACGTCGAGTTCGCCTATCGGTGGGCCGAAGGCGACGACACCCGTTATCCCGCCCTGGCCGCCGAACTCGTCTCTCTCAAGGTCGATCTGATCTTTACCTGGAGCGCGCCGGCAGCGCTCGCGGCCAAGGAAGCGACCGGGACGATCCCGATCGTTATGGGTGCGATCGGAACCGCTCTCGAGACCGGCGTCGTTCCCAATCTGGCCCATCCCGGCGGGAACATCACCGGGTTTTCGAGCCAAAACATCGAAATCGCCGGAAAGCATATCGGGCTGCTGAAGGACCTGGTCCCCGGCATCGGACGGGTCGCTGTGCTGTCGAATGCCGCCAATCCCGCCGCAGCTGTCGGGTTGGGCTACGCTCAAAAGGCCGCCAAAGCCGCCGGGCTGACCTTGGACAATATCCAGATCGGTGATGCGAGCGATCTCGAGACCGCGTTGACGGCGCTCAGCGGCCTTCATCCCGATGCGGCATCGGTGATCGGTGATGTAGGGCTGCTGGCCCAAAGACGACGCATCGTCGAATTCATGACGGCAAACCGGCTGCCCGCCGTCTATCCCTACTCGGAGTTTGCCGAGATCGGAGGTTTAATCTCCTACTCGCCGGATTTTGATGCTCTGTTCCGTCAGGCTGCAGTCTACGTCGACAAGATCCTCAGAGGTGCAAATCCCGGCGACCTGCCGATCCAGCAGCCATCCAAATTCAAGCTGGTGGTCAACCTCAAGACTGCCGACACGCTCGGACTGAGCGTTCCGGCCCTGATCCTCGCCCAGGCCGACGAGGTCATCGAATGAGGCGGCGGGATCTCATTGCGCTTCTCGGCGCCATGACCCA
>Ga0187846_10000401_pt1 | contig 25656 bp, 24 predicted proteins | sample TC_taG_FD_161473 | JGI IMG/M metagenome (GOLD analysis project Ga0187846, IMG submission 161473) | Biofilm microbial communities from the roof of an iron ore cave, State of Minas Gerais, Brazil - TC_06 Biofilm (v2) | ecosystem: Environmental > Terrestrial > Deep subsurface > Cave > Wall biofilm... | reverse complement strand
CCACTCCTCGGCACACATATTCCTCCGCCATTTAAGTCGCTCCACCACCACAGGGCGCTTGAGGACAAGTTCCTCTCCTGTCTCGTCTCTAAAGGGAATTGCCCAGCCACCGTACTTATCGAAGCCTTCCAATGCCTCAACAAGATGCCCGTAGAAGGCATAGCGCCGCAGTTCGCCATCGGTGATCACATCGATGCCAGCGTCTTCCTGCAGGGCGATGGCCTCGTTCACAGCCCGATCCTCTATGGCTTTGAACTCTGCCGCGTTTAGTTGTCCTGCTGCGAACTGCTGGCGTGCTTCTACTAAATAGGTGGGTCTAAGCAAGCTCCCCACTACTTCGCTGTGATAAGTCATTTTTCCTCCTTGCTTCGCTCGCCCCCTGCCTCACCCCTTCCCTCTCCACTGCGTGGAGAGGGAGCAGATGGTGAGGAGGGTACGTGCTGGATAAATCCGCACTCTACAGTCTCAATTCCGCTCCAGAGGCTGCATTAGCAGCGATATGTTGCAAGTCTGTTGCATCTTGCAACATATTTTTTTCGTGCTGCTCGCTTGCTTATTCGCGTGTTAGTGCTTGCCTGCTGGTACGCTATACACCAATACCTGGTTGGTGGTGTCATGGCCTCATCTCCTCGCTTCGCTCGCCCCTCGATAAATCGAGGGTCTACAGCGTTGTAATGAAATCGAAGGTCTACAATGTAGTAGTGCGGATACCTCGCTGCTCCTTCGCTCCGCTCAGGACAAGGCTCAGCACAAGTTTATCCAGTAGAGACGTGCCCTACCTTCTTAGTATACCTGAGCGTGCCAAACTCAGCTGGTCTATTGCCGATCTGGCAGAACTTGTTCACGATACCGATGAGAATGGAGAAGATCACACCTATACACGCCAGTGGGTTATCTGGCATCTCATTGAGCACAATCTGCATCATGGAGGTGAACTCTCCTTCACGCTGGGCATGCATGGATTGACTGGGATCGCAATCTAAGCGTCGAGAGACCAAGAGCTTCGGCTGTGGCATCCGGTATCCGCGTGATCAAGACGGAATAGGAAGCAGATCCTGCGGGACCGCCTCGTGCGTGCCATCGATATCGCGCGACAGCCTGCAAAGCGGTTCTCTCTGGCTTATCGGCCAATGCTTGCCAGTGCCGTTTCCCGCAGCCGGTGCACGTCGCGCATCGGTGGAACGCCGAAGAGGCTTTTGTACTCCCGATTGAAGTGGGAAGCGTCGTGGTAGCCCACGCGGTAGGCTGCACTGGCCGCGTCGAGGTCTTCGCCCAGCATCAGACGACGGGCCTCCTGCAGCCGCAGCCGCTTCTGGAATTGCAAGGGGCTCAGCGCCGTGACGGCTTTGAAGTGATGGTGCAACCCCGAGACGCTCATTCCCAGCTCGCGTGCGAGATTCTCGATGCGCAGCGGCTGGTCGAAGTCTTGACGCAGTCGCGCAACCGCTCGGGCGATGTGGGAGGTGTAGCCTCCCAGGATCGCCAGGTGACGGAGCCGGGCACCCTGTTCTCCCATTAGGAGCCGGTAGATCATTTCCCGCGTGATCAGCGGCAGGAGAACCGGCGCTTCGTCAGGGGCATCCAGCAGCCTCGTGAGCCGCACCACGGCGTCCAGCAGGGGCCCATCCAACGGGCTGACAGCGATAGCCCTCACATCAGCAGGATCTCTCGGCGAGGCGTGACCGGCCTCAAGCAGGACCTCACCGACGAGCGTGGGGGCAAGTTCCAGGCGCAAACTGAGGTAGGGCCGCTCCTTCGAGGCTTCCAGGACCCGGCTGACGTGGGGCAGCTCGACGCTGGCGAGCAGGTAATGTAAGGGGTCGTAGCGGTAGCGGCTCTCACCTAGCAGGACCTCCTTGCTGCCCTGAGCAATCACGCACAAGGATGGCTCGAGCACGCCGTGAACCGGCTTGAGAGGCAAGGAGGAGCGGGCCAGGTGCATCCCTGGGAGCGGCTGGGCGGTTCCATCTTCGCGCATGGCCCGCGCAATCCGTTCCACCAGTTCCTCGCGATTGGCTTGTACCCACTGTTCCTCGTGTTCTGCTGGCTGCCGGATCGTCACATTCATGGGAACCTCTTTCCTTGATTTCTCCATCACCCATCGTGAAGATGTGCAGATTTGGAAGATTTGCAGAATCAGACAATCATTTTCGAGAATTATTCTACCACCCTGTGCGAAGGCGTGTCTATAATACCCCCAGACAGGTCACATGCCGCTCTGCAGGAGATTGCCGCCGCCGTGCTGTGGCTCTGCAGCCCTGCTGCCAGCTATGTAGCCGGTCACGCGCTCCTCGTGGACGGCGGCTATACGGCACACTGAAGATGGTTGTTCATGGGAAGGAGCAGTCGAGATAAGGAGAAACATATGCCAGAAATCCCATCAGTCATACCTATCCCGGGTTCATTGAACCCAGAGCATATCAAGGAAAATGTTGATATCTTCGATTTTGCGTTGCGTCAGGTTGAAGTTGCCGCCATCTCGGCGCTTAATACGGGGGTACGTCTTGCTCCGGACCCTGACACGATGGCGCGGGAATAAGCGCTTGACTTACAGTACTCGAAGTTCCTAGATGAGAGAAAGGATGAATCATTATGAAAGCAGCAATCTTTAAAGGAAAAGGCAAAATCGAGATCGGTCAACTACCGGACCCGCAAATTACAGAGCCAACCGATGCCATAGTGCGTATTGTACTGTCATGTGTCTGTGGCTCCGACCTCTGGTTTTACCGGGGCGAAAGTCCTCACCCAGACAAATCAATTGGGCATGAGTTCATGGGCGTCGTTGAGGAAATCGGACCGGAAGTCCATGCGATCAAAAAGGGCGACTTCGTCATTTCTCCTTTTAAGTATAGTGATGGGACGTGTGCGCACTGCCGCGCAGGATACCCAACAAGCTGTATTCGGGGTGGCTTTTTTAATGATGAGACAGGCGGTGGCCAGGGAGAGATGATTCGCGTACCGCTTGCCGATGGCACGCTGGTGAAAGTACCTGGTTCCAACTATTCGGACGAGATCATGAAGTCCTTGCTGACACTCAGCGATGTGATGGGCACTGGCCACCACGCGGCAGTGAGCGCCGAAATTCAGAAGGGTGACGCCGTTGCCGTTGTGGGTGATGGTGCCGTCGGTCTGTGCGCCATCATTGCAGCGAAGCGGTTAGGCGCTCAACGCATTCTTGCGCTGAGTCGAAACCCGGCTCGTCAAAAGCTTGCTCGAGAGTTTGGTGCGACTGATATCGTCGAGGAACGTGGTGAAGAGGCGGTCGAGGCGGTTATGAGGCTCACTGATGGCATCGGCGTCGATGCCGCTCTGGAGTGTGTTGGCACAGGCCAGGCGACAGAAACGGCCTTCGCCATTGCTCGTCCCGGCTCGATCGTTGGATATGTCGGCGTCCCTCATGGCGTTGAATTAACACTCCACCGCATGTTTGGCCAGAACATTGGGGTTCACGGCGGTTCAGCAGCAGTGCGAGCATACCTGCCCGAGCTGATGGAAGATGTGCTCGCTGGGTACATCAACCCTGGCCGCGTCTTTGATTTCGAAACCGACCTCGACGGCGTAGCGGACGCATATGCCGCTATGGACGAACGACGCGCAATTAAGTCACTCCTTCGAGTAAGTCACGTCTAAGAGAGGAAGGAGACCTTTATGGCACAGACAGATTTTCGCACCGCCCTGCAAGGTGCCAATGAAATCGAGGTCACCGTGACCGGGCGCTCGTCCGGGCGATCCCTTTCCTACCCCGTGTGGTTCGCTCTGGATGGCGACAAGCTCTACCTGATCCCGGTGAGGGGATCAGATACCGAGTGGTACAAAAACTTGCGCAAGACACCGACCATCCAATTGTCCGCCCGTGGGAAGACGCTCATCGCGAGCGCCCGTTTTCTCACCGACGAGGCGCAGCTCGACAAGGTCCTTGAGAAGTTCCGAGCCAAGTACGGCAGGAACGTGAAGGCCTACTACCCCAAGTTCGACGTGGCCGTCGAAGTCCTTCTCGCGTGAGGTGCCACGAGCCGGTTTGGAGGCAACATCTGGTAAAGCCATCAAAAATCCGTGCCTGGTACCCACTACCCCACCCTACAAAACACCGCCTTTAAATATGCCGTTTCCGGCATCGCAATATTGATTGGGTGATCGACGCCATGTGTAAATGTCTCTAACAACTGCACCGTGCGTTGCAGGTGCTGCGCGCTGTGAGATATGGCCCCCAGCAGATCGTCCAACCCGATCACGCTGGAGCAAGAACAGCTCAGCAGGATGCCACCCGGTCGCAAAACCTCCATAGCATGGGTATTCAAGCGACGATATGCTTTAAGCGCCTGTGTGCGCGCGCTCTGCGACCTGGCAAAGGCTGGCGGGTCCAATACGACCACGTCAAACTGTTCTCCCCCGCTCTGTGCCTGCTCAAGGTAATCAAATACATTGGCTATAAGAAATGAATGCCGGTTAGGGTCGATGCCGTTCAGGATAAAATGTTCTCGAGCTCCCTCAATGGCCGATGCGGAGATATCAACACTCGTAACATGGGTATTGTCACCGGTCAACGCAGCATATACCGAGAAAGCACCTGTATAACTAAAGCAATTCAGCACTCGTTTAGCATGGACATACTTACGCAGCGCTTCGCGTTTATCGCGCTGATCGAGAAAAAAACCCGTCTTCTGCCCTTGCCAGGGATCGATAAGAAACAGCACGTCATTTTCCCGCACAGTCACTTGCAAGGGAACACCACCAGCAACTACTTGAGGTTCCTCCAGCTTGAGTCCCTCACGGCGCCGTGACTGGTTATCATTGCGCAGCAATAACCCGCGAGACCCTGTCTCCTCCATCAGCGCGTCAATGAGAAGTGGGCGCAAACGCTCCATACCAGCCGTGTGAATCTGCGCAACCAATATCTCAGCATAGCGATCCACAATCAAACCTGGCAATCCGTCGCCCTCTGAGTTAATCAGCCGGTACGCATTTGTTGTGTTTGGATCAAATACTTGCCGCAATTCTACTGCGCTGCGAATACGCTTGCGCAAAAAGCCAGCATCGATAGCTTCCTCGAAGTCACGCGTCAGGATGCGAATAGCGATATCAGTTCGGGGATTGTAGTAACCACGCGCCACAAATCGCCCGGTAGACGATTTGACATCGACCAATCCACCCGGGTCAATCCAGCTGGGAGGTTGTTGTAACGCGCCAGAGAAAATCCACAGGTGACCACCCAACAGGCTCTCCTCCTTGTGTGGTTTTAGGCTCGCTGTTGGGAAATGAATAGATGCTGACACAATCTGCTCTTTCTGCGATAGCCCGTTTCTCGTTATTATCGCATACTCACCAGCAGATTGTGTCAGCATCCATCAAGGAGTTACCATCAGCGCCACAAATCTACTCGTTATTTCCATGCAACTTAATGGCAGCAATTACTGGATCGGTGTGATGCTCGGCCAGATGCATCTCAGCCCTGTGCAGATTGAGGACACTATTGATCAGTGCTATATGAGTATAGGCCTGTGGGTAGTTACCCAGGGCCCTGGTACCATTTGTGCCAATCTCTTCCGAAAACAAGCCCAGATGACCGGCATAACTCAGCAGGCGCTCAAAGAGCGACCTCGCCTCGGCAACACGCCCCTGCATCGCGAGATTATCAACCAGCCAGAAAGTACAGATGGTGAAGGTGCCTTCATGGCCAGGCAGTCCGTCGTCAGCAAGGTAACGATAGACGAAACCATGTTCATCAGTCATGCGCTCCATAATGCGATCAACTGTTGAGCGCATACGCGGGTCATCGGCAGGAATGAAGCCCACCAGTGGTAACAGTAAACTTGAGGCATCCAGGGCAGCGCTATCGTATGACTGCGTAAACGCCCCAATCTCAGTGTTGTACCCATGAGCCAGAATATCTGTGCGAATCTGGTCACGTACCTGTCGCCAGCCTGGAAGATCAGCCTCCAGGTGAAGTTGTTCAGCCGCGCGGATACCACGGTCTAGCGCTACCCAGCACATGGCCTTTGAATAGATAAAATGACGTAGATCTCCACGCACTTCCCAGATTCCGCTATCCGGTTCTTGCCAATGTGCACATACATGCTCCACCAGGAGGCGCATCATTGCCCACAACGGCCCTTCTAGCTTTTCACCATAGCGCTCGAAGCCTCCTTGCCGTCTGAACAGGTGAATACAATCCAACACTTCGCCGAAAACATCCATTTGCTTCTGGCCGACGGCATCATTTCCAATTCGCACCGGCCGGGAGCCGCGGTAGCCGCTGAGGTGAGTTAGCTCGCACTCAGCCAGCTCGCGTTCGCCACGAATACCGTACATAATTTGCAGGTCTTCACCATTCGAGTAAGAGAGACGGCGCAGCCAGTGAGTAAACGCGTGAGCTTCTTCTGTGAAACCAAGCACGTTCAGTGCATAGAGCGTAAAGGTAGCATCACGCAACCACGTATACCTGTAATCCCAGTTGCGTACGCCGCCCGGGTCTTCTGGTAAGGAGGTAGTTGGAGCAGCGACAATCGCGCCAGTCGGAGCATAGGTCATCATTTTGAGCACCAGCGCGCCGCGTTTTACCCATTCGGTATATGGCCCCTGGAAAGTACAACTTTCCAGCCATGCACGCCAGCAGTGCAGTGTGTGAGCCAGCTCCCAATCAAAGTTGCGCTCGTGCAATTCCTCCTCGGCAAGCCGGCGAGCAGCTTTAATGTTGCGCCCTACACCCACAGCAAACAAGAGGCGCTCGCCCTCCTGCAGGGTTGCGTGCACGATAACAGATGGGTGCATTTCTTCTGCTTCATGCGAGACTTCCATTGAGAATGACGGCACGCGATATGCCCCTATAATACCCAGGCCAACATACTGGTGCCCGCCCGAGATCACTGCACCCATACCATTTGGAACGATGGTAACCTTAGATGGTGAGGCGGCGTAGTTCGGGCTAACCTTGAGCGTCACAGTAATTGGCATTTCACCACGAATACATTCCACAATGCGCACCAGGCAATGACAGGAGCCATCTTCGCGTGTCCAGGTATTATTGTTCAATTCGCGGAACTGCCACGCGCTTAACGTCTCCACGGGCATAAAATCTGTGAGCACGATCTCACCAGCATCACCAGAAAACCTCGTTTGCAGCACATTGCTGCCACGTAGATAGCGCTGCGAGCCTGGTATCGTGCTATCTGAGGGTGCTATCTGAAAGTATCCGCCGCGCTCGGCATCCAGCAAACGGCAGAAGATGGCAGGACTATCAAAGTCCGGCAAGCAGCCCCAGTCTACGGACCCGTCAGGGGCTACTAAAACGACCGAATGACAATCACCAATTACACCATAAGTATCGATTGGTTGATAAGTGCGAGTATTGGATATCATCCCAACCCCATCTCTTTCATTAATGAATTTTGTGTGATAATTTTCGGAGGATTTTTTCAAGTCCTTATATCAAAAGAAAACGGAAAAGGGAACAAAACGGTAACAAGATATTTATCCTATTCAACTAGAGAACGTGTCCGTTTTTACACTTTTCACATCTATTTATTGATAACATCAAAAACTTGAATATTATTCATTGGACAAGGTAATACACACAAGTTGCTCTGATACAGATGAGATAAACACCTGTACCATGTATAATCGACACGGGCCTGGTTTAGAGGCCATGTTCGTTACGTGAGTATTACATCTATGATATAGACGAAGAGGAAGCACATAAATTAAGTTCGAGATCGGTACGAAAAGCGTGTTCTTGCTAACAAAGATAACGATCTCGAGAAGAAAGTCAGGCAGTTTTCGTGTCTGGGCTACCCTTGTGGTTGCCCGCCTCATCTCCCACGGCTTGCGCAACGAGATAGGGAGGCTAACGAGCACCAGGATCTTTGTCTGGTTCTCGTTCAATCAGGTACGAGATTGTCCTCTTTTTCTGGTACACTTGAGAGAGGATACATCATCTTGCCATGAAAGGAGCAGAAGGCATGCCACATCCGCTCATCATTCAATTGCGCTTTACTCGCAGCGAATTCAAGCGGGCACTTCTTGGACTCAGCGAGACCGATGCCCGCCGCCGTTTCCTGCCGATGAACTGCATCAGTTGGAATATCGGTCACATGGCCTGGCAGGAGCAGCGGTACTGGCTTACACGTCTGCAGGGACAGACCCCCTTGCCCCACCTCAACGAACTGGTCGGCTATGGCCAACCGGCCTGCACCCCACCGCTCGCCGAGATGTGGGAAGCCTGGCAGACCATCATCCACCTCGCTGATCCTTTTCTCGACACACTCACGACTCAACAACTGCAGGAGATCCACTACCTCGATGACCAGCAGACGGACTACACCGCTGGCAATCTGCTCCAGCGGGTCATTTACCACTACTGGTATCACACCGGCGAGAATGCAGCGATTCGGCAACTGCTCGGACACACTGACCTGCCAGAGTTCGTCGGGAATATCGATGACGAGGCGCCTTACCGTCCTGAAGCAGTGGTGTGATCACAAAGACACCTTTGGAGCCACTTCAGCCGAGGATACCTCCCGTGGTGCATGCTATGAGCAGAGGAAGCGAAAACAGCAGGAGCGCGCGCGAACAGAGCAGTAGGTGAGAAAAATCGAGGAGAAGATTGGAAAAGAAGGAAGCATATTTTTCTCCAGGCTTGATACTCGCTACAACCTCGTTGCGCAATTCGTGGGAGTCGCGGGGGCTGCTTGATATGGAGAACAAGATCGATAAAATGGCAAAGTCAAAAATTACACTTCTTTCAACCACCCCGCCACTTCAGGCGCAAAATACGTAATGATTATATCCGCCCCTGCTCTCCTGATCCCCGTCAACACCTCCATCACTATGCGGCGTTCATCAATCCAACCTTGCTGGGCAGCTGCCTTAATCATCGCAAACTCACCGCTCACATTATACGCGGCAATTGGCAGGTCACAATGCTCCCGAACGCGCTGGATCACGTCCAGGTAAGCCAGCGCAGGCTTTACCATCACGATATCTGCCCCCTCAGCAATATCGAGGTCTATTTCCCGCAGCGCCTCGCGTACATTAGCCGGGTCCATCTGGTAGGAGCGGCGGTCGCCAAACTGCGGCGCTGAAGCGGCAGCCTCGCGGAACGGCCCATAGAAACCCGAAGCATACTTGGCTGAATAAGCCATGATTGGCGTCGAACTGAAGCCACGTTCATCCAGCACATGGCGAATCGCCCCAACACGGCCGTCCATCATATCCGATGGCGCTACCAGGTCCGCCCCCGCTTCAACATGCGAGAGCGCCATATGCGCCAGTAGCTCCAGCGATTCGTCGTTCTGCACGTTCCCATTATGGATTACTCCGCAATGACCATGACTGGTATACTCGCACAGGCATACATCCGTCATCACCAGCAATTCGGGCGTTTCTGCTTTAAGCAGGCGTATCGCCCGCTGTATGATGCCTTGCGCAGCATATGCCTGCGAGCCTACCTCGTCCTTCTCAGACGGGATGCCGAACAGCAACACCGCCGGAATGCCGAGACCAGCAACGCGTTCCGCCTCGCGTCGCAGGTATTCCAGCGGCCACTGCATAATCCCTGGCATAGAGGAAATTTCACGCGGCTCATCAATATCTTCTGCGATAAACAACGGGTAAATAAGTTGCTCAACATTCAGGTGCGTCTCGCGCACGAGACTGCGCAACCTCTCGTTTTGGCGCGTGCGCCGCAGACGTACAATGGGGAATATACTCATCAATTTTCTCCTACTCACTCTCCCGCAATGCATACTTCACAGCCTCAACCGTCTCCTCAATCATCCCATCCTCCAGTGCCAGCGAAATAAAACACACCTCGAACTGAGACGGCGGGAAGTACACACCACGGTCCAGCATGCGCCAAAAAAAGCGCGCAAAATGTTGCGCGTCCGCAGCCTTTGCGCTGGCATAATCGATCACAGGGCGGGCCGTGAAAAACAGGCAGAAGATGCCGCCAATCCTCACAAACTGGATCTCCTCAGCAATCTCATGCAATGCTCGCTCCATACCCTCACTCAGCAGTCGCCCTTTGCGCTCAAGCTCATCGTATTGTCCAGGCTTACGCAACTCCTGGAGCGTCGCAATACCGGCAGCCATCGCCAGGGGATTACCGGATAGCGTGCCTGCCTGGTACATAGGCCCCAATGGAGCTACCATTTGCATGATCTCCCCCTGGCCACCATACGCCCCTACCGGAAGTCCACCACCAATGATTTTCCCCAGGCAGGTCAAATCGGGCATAATGCCTACTCGTTCTTGCATACCGCCCGGCGCCAAGCGAAAGCCTGTCACCACTTCGTCGAAGATCAACAACGCCCCATACTCATCGCACAGGCTCCGCAGCTTCTCAAGAAAGCCCGGCAGTGGCAGCACCAGCCCCATATTGGCAGCGACTGGCTCGACAATGATGGCAGCAATCTCCCTGGGATAGACACGAAATAGCTGCTCTACAGCAATGCTATCGTTGTAAGGAGCAACCAGCGTGTTACTCGCCGCTTCTGGTGGCACACCGGGGCTATCCGGCAACCCCATCGTCGCTACACCCGATCCTGCCTGTACGAGGAGCATATCGGCATGGCCATGATAGCAACCACTAAACTTGATGATCTTATTGCGTCCAGTATAGGCCCTTGCAAGACGGAGCGCGCTCATGGTCGCCTCGGTGCCGGAATTGACAAAGCGCACCATTTCTATCGATGGAACGCTTTCAATCACCATTTGCGCCAGCGTATTTTCAGCCTGCGTAGGTGCGCCGAAGCTGAAACCGCGCTTACTTGCCGAAATCACGGCCTCCAACACCGAGGGGTGGGCATGCCCCAGAATCATTGGCCCCCAGGACTGAACGTAATCAATGTAGCGATTCCCATCCACATCATAGAGGTACGGACCATTAGCATGATCGATAAAGACAGGCTTGCCCCCTACACCACGAAACGCACGCACAGGACTGTTTACGCCTCCAGGAAGGAGTGTCTGCGCATCTTCAAAAAGCGCGTGCGAATGGGTAAGCGACAGGCCAGTGCCCATGTGGCTATGATCATCCATACATAATGCCCTCAAGCCCCGATTGCTTCTAAAATCTCACTCAGGGGTTGTGCCACACACGTAAACATCGGTGTATCTCGCAATGTATAACTGCTCGCCTCCGTCTCGCGCAGTTGTTGCACAAGATCAAGAAAATCGCTGATAACATCCGTCTCGAATGCTACGACAAACTCCTGGTCATCCAGGCCATAGGAATAGGTGGTATTCAATGAGACTGATGGAAACGTCAGCCCTAAGCGAATATGTTCGTCCATCATACGCTTGCGCTCTTGCATTGGCAGAGCGTACCAGGGGCGGGTCTTTACAAAAGGATAGACAAACAGGTACTTCTTATCTTCAGGCGTAATCAGCAGGCGTGGATCATGCGCGCCACGAGCATTCTTGCCGATATAGATTGAGCGTTTGGTCATCGAAAGAAACGCGTGTGTTTCGCGCAGGTATGGTCCCATCACAGTGCGTCGAATCTTGCTGCTCAGACCTTGCAGGTCCTCGACCGCGTAGGCCACCTGCCACAACATAATGTCGCAATCAGAACGCAGTCCATACAAACCATAACTGCGCATGAGAGGCCCCTCTTGCGCATATTCCTCAAAAATTGAGAGCAGTTGTTGTTTCCCCTGCTGGCGCAGCTCTGCCGGGAGAAGTTGCCATTGAGGAACAAGTTTGTAGAAAGTGAAGCGCACCAACTGACGCGGCTGCTTTGGCTTTGGCACGCTGTGAGCAGGTTGCTCAAGCGCCTCTTGCCCAGATCGGGCTACTGTCGTCTGTTCTGTCATGATTTTTCCTTGTCACGCATAATCGCCTCTACCAGGCCAGCAATTGTAAACTCCTGCGCCTCGATGTGTACGTCCAGGCCAAATTCACGCGCCGTCTGTGAGGTGATTGGTCCAATACTAGCTATTTTAGGCTGCGCATACTGCTTTACAGAGCTCATAAATGAGCGTGCAACACCTGTTTCACATTGCATAAGCCAAAGCATAAAATTACGAACAGTGGAAGAACTGGTAAATGTGAGTATATCAAGCTTGTGAGTCTTCAACATTTGCAACACTTCGCGCCCTCGCTCATCACCTGCTGGAATACCAGCAGTACGATAGGCTGCTACAACATCCACGATGGCGCCCGCCTGTTGTAGCTCAACCACCAGCACATTACGAGCTTCCGCCGCACGCGCTAATAACACGTTTTTTCCCACTAACTCCTCTCCCCGCCGCCGGACTTCATCGATCAAAGCAGCAGCAACACTCTCGGCAACATATTCACCCGGCACAAGATCAGCAATGATACCATAGCGCCTCAGCGTAGCAGCGGTTGCCGGGCCGATAGCCGCAACGCGCACATTGCCAATATCTTGAGCACTATACCCCAAACTCCCCAGGCGTTCGAAGCAGATTCGCACTCCATTCGCGCTGGTGAACACTAACCAATCATACCGGTCTGCCGTGCAAAGTCGCCTCAAAGCATCGTCCAGCGGCCCCCAATCTTGTGGAGGCATAATACGAATTGTTGGGAACTCTACGGGTATTGCGCCAAGGGCTCTCAATTGCTCACTGAATACCCCCGCTTGCTCCCACGCGCGCGTTACAAGGATGCGACGGCCTTGCAGTGGTAACGCTTTCACTGTTTGCTCAGACATGCTGGTCCTCCAGAACTCGCTTACCATTCAGCGCGTCGATGATCTCAGCGGCTCCACCGGCCAATGCCTGCTCTGCCAGTTCTACTCCCAGTTGTTCAGCGCACTCAACTCTCGTTTCCGGCGTCCATGGCATACTTCCATGCACTCGCACCTGCTGCTCGCCGTCCAGGCTAATCACCAATCCTCTAAGGATTAGCCTCTTATCGCTGATCTCGCCATACGCTGCAACCGGAAGATAGCAACCAGCTCCCAGGCGACGCATGAACATACGCTCGGCGCTTGTCGCAGCCTGTGTTGCACTATTCACGAGAGGAGCTATCATCCTTTGCATCCCAGGTTCATCGCGCATCTCCACTGCTAGCGCACCTTGCCCGGGCGCAGGCATCATCACTTCAACGGGCAGGTAGCTCATGCGACCTGCTAACCGCTCATGCATACCCAGCCTATGCAACCCAGCAGCCGCCAGCACTATCCCATCGTAATCACCTGCATCCAGCTTGCGCAGCCGCGTCTCAACATTCCCACGCAACGGCAAAATCTCAACTTCAGGCAAAAGCGCTCGAATTTGAGCCGTCCGTCGCAAACTGCATGTGCCTATACGTAAAGGTGTTATCTTGCTATTCACCACCAGCACGTCCCTCACATCCTCACGCGCTCCAACTGCTACCACGCATAACCCAGCGGGTTGAGCGGTGGGCAGGTCCTTAAGGCTGTGTACCGCCAGGTCAATACGCCTCTCCAGAAGAGCGTGCTCGATCTCCTTTACAAAGACGCCATCACTACCAATCTGCGTTAAGGGAACATGCGTTAGCGCATCACCTCTTGTGTGAATCTGCTCGATCACTATCTCCAACCCAGGCAATTGTTGTTGAAGGCGTTCTATCACCCATTGCGCCTGTGTCATTGCCAGCTTGCTGGCTCGCGCTCCAATGGTTATTTGTTTCATCCGCTTGCTCTTTCAAATCAAATAAATAGCGTAGGGCCCCGGCATACATATGTCCCTGGCCTCCCGTAGCGGCTTCCTTGAGTCGTAATGTAGGAAGATGCAATAGCTTGTTCACCAGCCGCGTTGTCAGTTCCTCCACTATGGCAGATTCATGCTCTGTAAGTGTAGACGATAGGCGCTGCAAAGTACGCATCAACTCCTGTTGGCGCAATGTCTCTGCATACTCTCGCAAGTCACTGATGGTATTTACAACACTAAGCGAACGCAACCATCGCTCAAACATACTAACTTCCTCACTGATAATCGCCTGCACCTGTTCAACTTCATGCATGCGCAGACGAATGCCCTCATTGACAGCAGTCTCCAGATCATCCAGGTTATACAGATGTACCCCCGGCAGGTCTGCAACCCCCGGGTCAACGTCACGCGGCAGCGCAATGTCAATCAGTAATATCGAGCGACCGCAACGCCGCCGTATTACCTCCTGCATCATTTCCCGGGTGATTAAAGCGCGAGGAGCAGTAGTCGAACTGATTACCACGTCTGCTTCCACCAGTGAGGTAGCAAGTTCCGTAAAAGATCGATGAGTCGCGCCAAAACGTTGAGCGAGGTCCTGCCCATGAAAGTGCGTGCGATTGATGATGATGAGGCGCTGAGCGCCATTATCGCAGAGGTGATGAGCAGTCAGTTCACTCATTTTTCCAGAACCAACTAGCATGACACACGCTTCGTCCAGTTTGGGAAACAATTGTCTTGCCAGTCGCACCGCTACAAAGCTTACTGAGGCAGCATTGCGACTGATCCCCGTCTCGCTGCGAGCACGTTTCCCAGCCACTATGGCCCCACGAAATAGCGCTGATGTAATGGGGCCAGCATAACCTCCACTCTGCGCTATTTGCAGGGCCTCCGCTACCTGACCCTGGATCTGTGACTCCCCCGGTACCATGGAATACAAACCACAGGCAACACCAAACAGGTGTGACACTGCCTGCTCGCCGGTCAAATCATAACAATGAGCCTCAAGCTCAGCAAACGTGACCTTCCGTACCTCACTTAGTATCTGTAAAAGTTGTGTGTGCCCTTCACTTAGCTCAGAACAGACTGCATATACCTCCATGCGGTTACAGGTCGAGAGTAAAACACACTCCTGTGCCATTTGACGTACCTCCTGGAGAAGCTGAGGCACCTGGCGCGGAGAACATACTAATCGTTCGCGCAATGCAATGGGTGCAGATATATGGTCTACGCCAATAAGAATAATATGCACACAAACCTCATAAATCTCAAAGAAATCATAATCTATGGAGATTTTAGCAGGTTTTTTTTTAGGGAGTCAAGAGCAAAAATGGCGAAATCACATCAGGTGAACACCGTATATTTTTGTAGGGGCCTGATTATGCACATGAACACAATCATCTGGGTCTACGTGGCCGTGCATCTGGCCGATGAATCGGCGGTGGGCGCGATAAATCGGCCCCTACGCTCTATTACCGGGTTCATGTGTTCATCTGTATTATCGCGCCAACCGCCGAGTGACAGGAGGCCGCAACAGAGCTTTGGAGGAAAGTGTGATGCTCCCATCATCATATGATCCAGTAAAAGATCTTCTCAAACTTGATGATAGGGAGACCTTCCTTGCTCGTTCAGGCCGAATGATCTCATACGTCTGAGCACAAAGAGGAAAGTACCTGGGTAAACCGCTCCACATATGAGGTATCGGCATGCATTGTGGAACATAAATCGCTAGCGATCTCATGAGGCATCTCTGTCGTCTAGATATCGTCTTTCCAGGGCTGCCAGACAAACTGGCTGTTACACGAGAACCGTGAGACAGAACGACAGGGAGAACGAGGATTCATGCAACCAGCTCTCATCAGCCTGGAAAGCGGTTCTCGTCTTGCTCATCGGCCAGCGCTTGCCAGGGCCTCTTCCCGCAGCCGTTGCACGTCGCGCATGGGTGAGACACTGAAGAGGCTTTTTTACACACGGTTGAAGTGCGAGGCGATGTGGTAGCCCTCGTGCTCTGCCGGCTGATGGTTTATCACATCCATAAGAACCTCTTCTCTTGTTGCTCCATCATCCTACTGGAAAATGCGTAGAATCAGACAATCATACTACCACCCAGCGCTCCAGAGCGTCTATAATTACCACCAGATAGGGAATATACCTCTCTGCTAGGGCCTCGTAAGCAGGACTTTTCTTCAAGGAACATCCAGCTGTGAGAGAGCATGAGACCAGACAGATAGGCAATATGAAGAAGGAAATAGGAGGAATGCAGCATATGGAGATCCAAAGAATTGGCTCACAACTTTCCGGCAAAGGAGCTGCGGAGTATTTTACCGGCGCGGTCCGCATTGACCCCCTGTTCCAGGCACCCGATCCGGCGCGCGCGGTCGGCGCCAGTGTCACGTTCGAGCCCGGCGCTCGCACAGCCTGGCACAGCCACCCGCTTGGCCAGACCTTGATCGTGACGGCTGGCTGCGGTCGCGTCCAACGCTGGGGTGGTCCGATCGAAGACATCCATCCGGGGGACGTGATCTGGTTCGCGCCGGGTGAGAAACACTGGCACGGTGCCGCGCCAACCATAGCCATGACGCACATCGCCATTCAGGAAAAGCAAGATGGCAAGACAGTCGACTGGATGGAACAGGTCAGCGAGGAACAATACCAGGCCTGATCGTGCAGGAAGATCGATCCGACCTTTCCTCAAGGATAGGAGGCAAGACACTTGCAGAAGCCAAGAGCCGGTTTGGAGGCGACATCGTTTCAGCATCGGCCCCGTGCAGCGTGATATAGTAACCAGGTACAGATTGTCCGGCCATCAAACATACCGATGGCAATCATCTCTATGAGAAACGATGCGAGATTCGATACACATCAGACCAGCACAGCCAGGCGACGCTGAGGTAGCGGCGGTCCTGCTTTACTCAGCGTATATACATACACAAGTCACCTATCCTCTGCCAGAAGAGCACGAGAGCGGGTTGATCGAGCGTTTACAGCACTTCTTCCGCCAGGATGGCAATCGTTTTAGTTATCAAAACATCCAGGTCGCTGAGCAGAGTTCAGAGGTAGTCGGGTTGGTGCTGAGCTTTGAGGGTCGAGATGAGACACGGCTCAACGCCGCCATTGGAAGCTGGCTCGAACGGGAGGCCCAGGACGATGAATGGTATGTCGATGCGCTCGCTGTACTCAAAAATTGGGACCGCAAGGGGATCGGCACGCTTCTGATGCAAAGTGCGGAGCAGCAGGCACGCCAACACCACTATCGCAAAATCGCTCTGCATGTGGCTCTAGGGAACAAACAGGCATTGGATCTGTATGCGCACCTGCACTATGTTGTCACCCAGCAGACCTTCCTCTATCAGCGTCCCTATGTACGTATGGTAAAAACATTGGAAAACTGGGAATAGGGAAAACGACGGAACAGCATGTGACCATACGCAATCGAACCGGCGCAAGACCCTGCTATCCCTGGCTCGTGTTCTCAGACTGGGGGACCTGGACGAGCATGTAGGTAACGAGATCCCAGGCGTTGCGGATGCCCATGATCACAAGCAGAAGCATTGCCGCAGCGATGACGAACAGAACCAGTGCCGCAGAGGTGGGGAGCAGAATCCCCGCGACGAGAAGGGCGGTGTAAGCAATCAGCGGCAAGAGGGTGTACCACAGCCAGTCGGAGAGCACCATGTGATAGTGCGCCATACGGTGGCGAACCTCCCAGAGCACGATGAAGATGTAGATCACTCCCCAGAGACCCGCAAGACCGACCAGGAGGCCAGCAGGCCATAGCGCCGGCCAGGGGGCGCTCAGCAGCGCGGCGATCACCAGCGCAGCACCAAAATGGATCACGTTGGGAGTGTTGAAGACTCGAATCCCGCTCAACGGTGACGTTACGCGTGCCAGCGCCCCTGAAAGCAGGGTGATGACCACGAATAGCAAGCCCGTCAGCGTGGCCGCAGCCGCGCCGATGATGACGTAGAAGTTTTGCCAGGCGGCAAGTGACGACAGCGAAGCCTCTGACATGATGGATCCTCCCTTCAATGGACATGCAAACAATAGACGACTCATTCTCCAGAGCCGAGGAGGCACGATGGGACGACTTCGCATCAACGGGCAACAATTGACAGCAGGAATACTTACTCTGTGTTGCTGAAGAAGCCATGTCCCTGCTCTTCATCCTAGCACATCTCGAAAACCAGGATTGCTAAAGTAGACCTATCGTTATTCTCCCCATATAAACAAAGAATTTCTCATATGGCCTGGTTAGATGACACCGTCGCCGGAATCACTAGGTAGGCTGTCTTGAGTGATATAATCTGGTGCGTATCCAACAGTTTCAGAAGAGAGGCGGCGGTGGACACCCATCCCATTGATGGGATCGGGAGGAAACCGCCTCTCTGATGCTTTCCGGTTTTGCCTGGCTGAAAAAGAATCCCTCCACATACCGAAGGGCCTGCTGGATGGGCAAGCCTGTGGAGAGCAGGTCGAGACCAAACCTGAATGGAACCAGGGAAGACACGACTCAGCAAAGCAGGAAACCCGGCGTGCGAACGTTGGAATCCCACCACGCTTGCGGTGATCGGGAGGAGGTCAATGTTTGCAGTTGAGAAGCATAGAGAGGTCTCGCAATGGAACTTGACTCCAGCTTTCACAGCCCGATTCAGTGTCAACAAAACACTTCCTCGTTGAAAGTAGGCTGCATGGGACGAGGTTCCACAGCATTTCATACAGGCCTGGTCGCCAGGCTCTCCAAGAGGTCATTATGCTAACCATCAACATCGATACAGCCCGTCGTTTCATCCTCGTCAAGCAGGGCTTGTGGCCCGGACGGCGCTGGCGAGGCATCGAGGGTACCGAGCAGGCCATGCGCGAGATGGAATACCTGCAACTCGACCCGCTGCAAATCATCGCTCGCAGCCAGGACATTCAGCTGAACAGCCGCGTCCTCGATTACACGCCTGGCATGTGGGAAGACCTGGCCTATCAACAGCGCAAGTTCTTTGACTGGGGTGGCTGGCTGGCCGTCCGGCCGATGGACGAGCTGCCGCAGTGGCGCGTGGTCATGCGCCGCGAGCGCGATGGCGACTATGGAGACTCGCGAATTCGCCGCATGGCTCACGACCACGCCGATGCGATCGACGAAATGCGGGCCATCCTGCGCGAGCGCGGTACCGTGAGCAACCGCGACTTCGAGATGGCGACGCGGACACGAACACAGAGTTATCGCGGCCGCAAGGACAGCTCCCTGGCCTTGTATTATCTCTGGCGCACCGGCGAAGTGATGACGCACCACCGTGAGAACTTCGAGCGCGTGTACGCACTCACTGAAACGGTCGCGCCTGCGAATCTCATTCGCGAAAGTGACGAGGCCGAGGCTGACCGCTTCTTGATCAGAAAGGAAGTGAGCTTCTTCGGCCTGTCGCGGCTGAGCCGTACGAGTGATTCGTTTCACGGGCGCGGCGAGCCGGATCGCGCCGCGAAGAAGATGCTTGGGGCGATGTTGGCCAACGGCGACATCATCGAGGTGCAGGTTGAAGGCTGGAAAATGATGCACTACGCGCTCGGGAGCGACGCCGAGGTGCTGCGCGATTTGAGCGCAGGGCGCGTGCCGAAGGCCTGGACGCCGTTGGAGACGACCACGACTGAAGAGGTCGTCTTCCTCGCACCGCTCGATCACGTCAGCGCGCGCGGGCGAGCCAAAGAGTTCTTTGGCTTCGACTACGTCTGGGAGGTCTACAAGCCTGAGCAACAGCGTAGGTTCGGCTACTACACGTTGCCGATTTTGTGGGGCGACCGGCTCGTCGCGCGGTTTGACAGCAAACTCGACCGGACGACCAACACGTTCGTCATCCTGGGCTTCTGGCTGGAGGATGAGGCTCTCGGCAACGATGAGGCATTTGCGGAGGCTTTGGCTTGTGGGTTTGCGCGCTTCGTTAGGTTTCTCGGCGCGAGCAAGCTGGATGCAACGGCGATTCGCGAGCCGCTGCTGCGCCGACGGGCATGCTCTTCAAAGGAAGCGAATTCAAGCCAGGTTTGATGGCGATGATGCACATTAACAACCAAGATCGGCAAGGTTTTGTCATCCTGAGCCCATTCGCTTCGCTCAGGGTAAATTCCGCGAAGGATCTGTCGCAATGGGCACCGAGATGCTTCGCTGCGCTCAGCATGACAAGACCAGCTTTGGTCGTTAAACTTCATTATCGCCTGGCATCACGATTGTTGGAATGAGACCAATTTACAAGAGGTCGATGCCTGGAGCCACATTGGGAAGAGCCTTACCTGGAGAAGAACCACCTGGTTTACTCACTCTTGTCGCTCTTTGACACATATGTTAGTATCCAACAAAGGAGTAACAATAACTCATGCAGCGACCCGATCAGCCCAACTCAACAACTGCGCCAAACGATCATGCGGACAAGGCACCACCCAATAAATCACAGGCAGTTTCTGCCACGAAGACCGTGTCATTACCATCGCCACGCCAGGTGAGGGATTTTGACTGGACGGCACTTGGCGTTGTCATTGTCATCGCAGCATTCTTTGCGCTCACAGCCCGTATCAATGCGCAACCAGCCACCTCATTTGTTCCCATAGCGGTACTCAGCGCTACGGGTTGCGGATTGCTCGTCACAGCGATCCGCAAACTACATACACCAAAAGGAGCTGGCCTGTTTGAAGCTGCCCTGGGTGGCTTTTTTATCGCGCTTTTTCAGTTTACAATAGCCATTACCTACCCGGGGGTATTAGATACTCTTACGCAGGGCCTGATCGTAGGGCATGACTTTCTGATCACATGGGGGCTGATCGCAGGCTTCTCCATCCTTTTTAGCATTGCAGGCGCAGCGCTTGGGCATCTCGCCTTCGCACCTCTTCGTCCTTTGCCAGCCAGTTCCACATCAAACGCTGAAGTTGAAGAGGAGGAAGCAGAGGACAGTATTGCATCACTAGAAGAACAACCGGTCGATCATTCAGGTGTAGAAGAGGAGGAGATAACAGGCACTGTCGCAGATAGTAAGGACGAGGAAAATACTGCCGGAAGAGCCGAAGAGCATGCTCTCACGGTTGATGCATCTGAAGCAGCAACGCTCCGGCAACCACCACGCTCGGCTTTAAGTTATGTTATTACAATTCTTCTGCTGGGCCTTGCACCTACGGTAGCAGCTTATGTTTTTTCCGCCGCCTATAATTTCACGCTCGGCTTGAGTCAATTGATTCCAGGTCCATATCCCACGCTCCGCTTACTCAGTACATTGCTACCCTGGCAGGTACCACTCCCGATTGAATTGAATGGCGTCATTGGGAACATCATCATCTTTAGCCTCTTATGGCGCATCCCTCTATTCCTCGGCAATCCAACGCTATTCGACCTTCAGGCCTTGGAGGTCTTTGTCTTCAATGGGGCAGCATTGGGATTGCTGCTCCTCACCACGTATAGATACAACGTGAGTGCAACATATCGTTCCTTTTCACCGGGTTGGCCTGCCTACCTCTCGCTGGAAGCATTGCTTGGACTCGTCATTGTATTGCCTGCAAATCTATGGGCGCTACGAGGCCTGGCAGGGCTGCTGCAATTTCATGATATCGTTATTCCAATTCGTACCCTTTCCATCCTCAATCCACTTACGTTTTCACTCAACCTCATCACCGGGCCACTTATGTGTATGATTATAGGGATTGTCGTGAGAGGACTCCTCATGAGGTCGTATAGTACAAAAGCCCAGCTACGATAACTATTGACAGTATTCATACGTTATACAGACGAGGGGGACGTTATGTTGCCATCTAGCGCAACATGTGTAACTATATACTATAGTGTGGGGAACTCCAACAGGATACACCTTTAGCATCAAACTAGCCAGGCTCTTTAGCAGCCAGGGTGCAACAGGATATGTATGAGCAAAGTTATGAATCACTGTCACAATTGTAACGCCGAGCTTCCAACGGAAGCCCGCTTTTGTAATTCTTGTGGTACTAGCCAGGATGCTGTGGAACAACAATTGGAGAAACCAGCATCTACCAAAGAATCAACGCCCGATATGACGGAGATGATTCCCTGTCTTGAGTGTGGTGCTGCTCTTCCCGTCAAAGCTCGCTTTTGCAGTGCTTGTGGGTCTGATCAAGCTTCTAAAGAGCCGTTACTCGCAGAGCCTGTATCCAGCAAGCAAGAAACACCTGCTGATGACAAAGCACTAGCTGACTCACCTCAACAAACGTCGAAGAAGCTGCTCACTCCTACACGAACTGTACAACCTGGCGCCAAGCGTAGGGGTGCTAATAATCCAATACGTCCCAAAACTGTTGCACGTCCACTTGTCTACCCAGCCCGCCCAATCAGTAGCGGGGCAAAATCACCTGCAGATCTTCCATTGCATGACCCATCAGAATCCACGTCATCACCCCTACCTCTCGACTCATCCAGCCCGGCTATCCCGCCGGAGACTCCTGAGCCTACAGAACGGCCTGATACATCCATTCCTGGCGACCCACCAACTCCAGACGTGTCAGGCAATGCTGAAACAAATTCTCACACCACCAGTCAGTCCCAGGATGGTCTTTCTACGCCAGCTCGAACCCCTGGGATCATCCGCCCTGTTGGATCACCATCGCCTGCAGGCGCTGTCATGCCCGCGAGTGCAGACCCATCGCAGACAACTACAGCGGCCCTGCAGTCAGAACAGGCACCATCGAAGCAGCGATCATCCCTGTATGATTACGATGAACTGCCAGAGAACCAGCTATCTACTGAGTACACTAACGGTCAAAATAGCCTGGCAGATGAAGAAACGATAGATTTGCTCAGCCCCGAGAGTTTTGCTGCCACCAGTAAGGCAGCCGAACACTGGCGCATGAGCTGGCTTGATCGACAGTATGCAGAAGGGAGCCCAGCCAAAGATGTTTCAAGGGGGCACGCATCCGTGTCTAGCCCGCTCTCGGCAATGCAACATAGCTTTGCACGCATACGCGCTATCGCCAGAACAAATAAACTACGGCAAGATAGACGCAGTACAAATTTAAGTTTCTGGATCACGCTCTTTCTTATGATCTGCTTAATAGGAGGCCTTGGAGCATATATTGCTGCATCCTATCTGCCAAACTCTCCATTGGGATCAACGCATGTCGCGCCATCAGCTAACGCGCCACAACCCTCTTTAACCATTCAGGGAACATCATCTACAGATTTCAAGATAGGTCAGACAATCCACCTGCAAGGTGAATATTTCGGCATTCACGATACCATCACCTTTCTACTCGACACGACTACCCCAATTACGGATGCAAGTGGTAATAAGATCAGTGCTCGGGCCAACAACCTGGGCAAATTCGATGTAGCCTTTATCATCGGCAGCGATTGGGCGACGGGTTCCCATTCGATTGAGGCTATAGATAGCAGCAACAATCAGAACGCTTTCCTCACCATTCAGGTTATTCCCACTGGGACCCCTGAAACAACCAGTACCAACCTTTCTGTAACTAGGGGGGGTAAACCCGTTCGAGTGCTGACCTTTACGGCTATTATAGGTCAAGGAAATCCGCAGCCACAACCCATCGATATCACGAATACCAGCGGCGCGCCTTTAAAGTGGTCGGCCGCAGCATCCTCCGGCGATAACCTGAGCTGGTTAGTCATTAACGACAACCACACCTACGGCCAGCTGGATGTCTCCCAAACAGACACCTTGTCCATAGGTGTGAATATCGTTGGATTGCAAAGCACCCCCAAGACAAAGCCTTACACTGGACAGGTCGTGTTCACCATCAACAATGTGGAACAGTTGACACAGCCTGTACAATTGCAGGTAGTAAATGCTACGCCTGAAATGGTATTCAGTCCTAATCCCATTATCGCTCAGTTAGGTCCAGGGAACACGTGTAAGCCCGGCGTGACTTTGACACTCATCAATCTGGGTACGGAGGTAATTACCTGGACAGTAAACCCGGACGTCGACATCCAAAACAATATCAAGTTTGTGAACAAAGATGGACAACTTCTGCAATCGGGTACTCTATTACCATCGGGTACACCGGGAGATACCCAGGTTTTAACATTGCAGTGTAATGCTATTCAGGTAGGGCATGAATATCATGTATCAGTGTATGCTAACGATATATCCTCGCCGGAGCTTGTGATCGTTCAATAAAACCTGAATGGTCAGGTAAGCGCCCTGGCTGTCGACGCAGGAGGATCTCATACATGAATAGTCTAACGCTACTCATACTTTTTAGCAGTATCTTTATCCTCCTGGGAGGCTACAACGTATTTAGTGGTCTCAAACGCCTACGGGAAGCGCGCACACGCGGAATGCCCCTGACATGGTACAAACAGATTAATTTACTATCGGGTATTGAGTACATTCTCCTCGCCCTGGTATTTCTCGCCAATACCGCTGTCAGAACTAACTCTCTCCCTCAGAGTCTCAATAGCATACTTGTTCCGATCTATTACATACTGTTGCTTGCAGCTGCCCTACTCGCCGGCATCGTTATTCGCCAGGGCTTCATCAATGCCCGTACATTGCGCGCTCAGTCTCGCTCTTCCGCGCCAACCGTGATGAGCAACGGTACGAGCGCAGTCGCCAGGGAGGGAGAAGATATTCAGGATGCGCAAAAGCGGGTAACGAACCAGGATCGCCGCCGCGAGCGCCGCCGCAACGCTGCCTCCGCCCGCCGCCGGAGAGCAGGAAAAGCGTAGAAGTATAAAAAGGTCAATTACTTCGTGCTTCACATGCTGAGATCCTTCGCTTCGCTCAGGATGACAAACTCCACACTGCTATACCCATACGCCTGTCAAGTAAAAATAGTTGCGAGCCATCAGGCGACCAGCGCATCCAGGAGCTGCCGCTCAACGGGCCACCAATAAAAGCAGGTAGCTGTAGGGAGGCTAACTCTATGCCAGTCGTAGAATCATACAGGCCGAGTTCATCTGCCTCTGAGCCATAAGCCGCCAGCACGCGGCCATCGAAACGCCAGGAAATCATTGTGCTCTCAATATGATTGGCTTTCGGCATTAACTCCAGAATATGCTGCATTGCAATGTCACGCACTGCCAGAAGAGGCACAGAGTCTAATTGAAGGTTTTTCAAGGTCTGACCAAAGTCCTGCTCCTTTGATGGCTCAAACAGGCCTGCCATTGCAATTGGATATGCAAGATAGCGACCATCGGGCGACCACGCGGTGAAAATCGTACTCCAGCTATTCAGGCCTACCATATTCATTGATCCGCTTCTGGTTTGCGAGGTGTAGACAATTCTCCCAGGCTGCCAGATCGTAAACGAGGCATCACCAACAGGATTACCGACAGCGCCGGGCAGACTTATCGCATTTGAAGACAGGGCAGAGTTTGCCAGCAAAGTCTCTGGGATTAGAGCGCCGTTTCCCCCCCACCTGTATGTATAAGCAGGAGAAACGTTGATAAAAAAGGGGAAAAGAGGCGAAATGGCGGGAGCAAGAACAGCCGGTAACAGCTTACCAGACTGCAGGTCCCATTCAACATAAGAGGGGAAAGAGTTTTGTTCCCGCTGGAGTAATACTTTTGATTGCCCGTTTTTCACATCGGAAAGCAGCACCCCATCAAAGCGTGCTGCATTCACGTCTGACCCGCTGACAACGGTGAATAACACTGTCAGGAGCCGTCCATCAGGGGACCAGAGTATAGCATTGTAATCAATCTCTGGCGCTGTAGATTCTCCAGCGTATATTACGCGGAGCGCACGCAAAACGGCATCATCAGGGCTAAACCGCTCCAGTAAGCTACCAGAACGTGCATCGTACATCGTCACCTGGCCCGGCTTGTATACCGTATCATTCTGAGGGCAATCTTGTTTATAGCCCAGTAAAACAATTTGCTTACTATCTGGTGACCATGTTGCATCAACGACACATGCGAAACCGTCCCGCTGAGGTAAAATCTGGACTGAGGACTGGTGCTTTAGAGGGCCAGGGGCACTCCCAACAGCACGAGGTGACGGCTTCGCCAGGAAAAGTGCAGTGACAGCTTTGTCCAAGCTCAGCAATACTACCAGTACGACCAGTACGATCA
>Ga0187846_10000400_pt1 | contig 25679 bp, 20 predicted proteins | sample TC_taG_FD_161473 | JGI IMG/M metagenome (GOLD analysis project Ga0187846, IMG submission 161473) | Biofilm microbial communities from the roof of an iron ore cave, State of Minas Gerais, Brazil - TC_06 Biofilm (v2) | ecosystem: Environmental > Terrestrial > Deep subsurface > Cave > Wall biofilm... | reverse complement strand
CGGTCGCGAAATCACCGACCTTGCGCTCGATCTTGAAGTAGGCGCCCGCCGTTTTCTCAGCCGGTGCCGGGAAGCGCGCTTCGATCGCCATCTCCCCGTCGCCGACCGCCGTCTGATACGAATCCACTAGGAAGTCGTCGATAGCAACGACGCGATCGCCTTTTTGACCGCGCACGAGCACGCTCGCCCCAGCCACGATTGCGGCCACCGGCCAATCACCCGCCGGATCGTTGTGGCACAAGCTGCCGACGAGCGTCCCCGATTGGCGCACGATCGGGTCCGCGACCACCAGCGACGCGTCGGCGATGACGCGATAACGCTGAATGACCGGGGACACCTCCAGCGCAGCGTCGCGCGCCAGCGCGCCGACGACGAGCGCGCCTTTGTCTTCCTTTATATATGCGAGCGCGCTGATGGGGTTGATGTCGACGATCACCGCCGGACGAGCGAGGCGATAGCGCATGGCGGGAATGAGGCTTTGACCGCCCGCCAGCACGCGCGCGTCCGAACCATGCTTCGCCAAGAGCGCGAGCGCCTCGTCAACCGAGCGCGCGCGCTGATACTCAAATGCTGCAGGAAACACGTCGACCTCCTGGGGCGTCGTAAAGTGAGGCGGCCGAGTCCCATCGACCGCGACGAGGTCGGAAAGGGGGGAGGACTGTTCCTCGAAAGCGGGCGTTGCCCTTCGAGAAACGATAGCCATGCACGGGCATCGTCTTTTTAAGGTCCCGCGTCGCCCAGCGTCCGGGCAGAAGGTACAAAAGTTTCAGCGCGAGCTCAGCGAAGGGAGCGGCATGAAGAGCATACCGCGACTCGTTCAGGCAGTCTGCATCGCCGCGTTAGGCGGGGCCATGCTGGCCCCGGCAGTAGGCTCATTGCCGACTCCCAACAGCACGCTGGGCACGTACGTCTATCCGAAAAACAACCAGAGCAAAGACCAGCAAACTAAAGACGAGAACACATGTTATGCCTCGGCCGAACAGCAGACCGGCGTGTATCCGTACGGAGGAGTGCCGCATACACCTGCCCCCGTCGCGTCGCAAAGCGGCGGCATGGTCAGAGGCGGCGCGCGAGGCGCGGCGGCGGGCGCCGCAATAGGCGCGGTTGCGGGCAATGCCGGCCAAGGCGCGGCGATCGGAGCCGTGGCCGGTGGGATAGCCGGCCGTCGACAGCAACATTACGCCAACGCACAAGCCGAGGCGCAGGCCGAAGCGCAAGCAAAGGCGCAGCATCAGCAACATCTCGACAAACTCAGGCGAAACTACACCGCCTGCTTAGACTCCAAGGGTTACTCGGTACGTTAAGACCGCTCCACAAGGTGTGATGAGGCGGCCGGAGAACGCCGACCGCCTCGCTGTCGCGCAGACGGGGACTGTCATGCACCGTCGGTTCACAGCCGGGGCTTTTGCCGCAGGCCTTATCCTTTTGGCACTGTCGGCGTGTAACTCGAGCAGCAGCTATTTTCCGCCGCTCCCTCCGGTGCTGACATACACGGGAGTCGGCGCGAGCGACGCGGTCGGCGTCGGCGCGACGCAATGTCCTACCGCGGGCGTTCCGCCGATGCCCAGTCCGGCGAACTGCCCGGGCGGAAACGGCTACGTTCCAGACTTGGCCGCTTTGCTCACCGGCCCGAAAACGCAAGTCAATCTTGTCGACCTCGGCATCTCGGGCGCCGTGATAGGTCTGGACATCAGGTCCGACACGAACCTGTGCTTCGGCGCGCCGGGCGACTTCATCACGCACGAAGTGCCCTTGGTGAATGCCAAGTCGAAGGTCGTGACCATCTTCGCCGGGGGGAATGATACCAACGCGATCGTCGCGTGCGCCGTAGGCATAGCCATGGGCGGCCACGATCCGGCCCCATTCATCAACGCGGAGATCGCCAAGTTCGGCGCCGATTACGCCACTTTGGTCCAAGGGATCAAAGCCGCCAGTCCATCGGGCGTCACGATCATCGTCTCGAACCTGCCAAACTTCGCGCTGATTCCGAGAGGCACGCTGCAGCCCCCGGGCGTGCAAGCGCTGCTCGCGCAAGTCTCGGTGGCGCTCGATACGATGGTCATCAATCCGTCGGCCGGCGTGACGGTTTCCGCGGTCGTGGATTCGCGATGCGATCCTCGGTCCTACAACGCCGCGAATTTCTCAGCAGACGGCTTCCACCCCAACGCCGCCGGCTACGCGCTGTTCGCGCAGAACTACTATAATCAGTTGCTCTTGGGGCAGCTCGGCGTCGCGCCGCTGCCGTTGGCGAGTTGCCCTCCGTACTCGGCGGTGGCGGCGCATGGCGCGATCACGCCGGCTGAGGCCGCGGCTGCGCATCTCTGGCGTTACTAGCCCGAACGTTCGGGTCGCCAGGTTACAAAACAATCGACGCCGCGCGCTAGCGCGGCGTCGTTCGTACCAACTGTCGTCTCGTCGTACTAGTTCTTGGCTCCCTCCCGCCTCCAGCGCTCGACCGCTGTGTGGGCGACGTCGACGAGATCGCTGCCGATCTCTTCGTACGCTTTGTCGGGCAAGTTCGCGAGCGAGACCCGCACCGACCAATCCGGCGCGCCGAAGCCGCTGCCATTCAAGAGCACGATCGAATGGTACGTGGCAAGCGCGAACACGATCTGCAGCGGGTGGTAGTTGTCGGTCAGGAACTTCATGAACCCTTTGCCGTACTTGAGCTCCGCCCACTTCATCAGATCCAGCGTCGAGTAGTAGCCGGCGCGCAGCGGATCGGGCACGAGCGGCAAGTTCATCCCCTTCCAGAGATGCTCGATACGGTCCTGACAGATGCGGCGCGTCAGCTTCTTGTAGGCCTGTTGCTGATCGGTCAAGTCGAACAGCGAGAAGAACGTCATCATGACCTGCTGCGGCATCGAAAGCCCGGCAGTATGGTTGAGCGCGATCTGCCGGCTGTCGGCGACGAGCCGATCGATGAACTTGATCTTGTCGGGCGTCAGCGTCAGCGGGCCGTACCGTTTGCGCAGGCGATTCTTTTCGGCTTCGGGCAACGCCGCGATCATCTCATCGAAGACGTTGTCTTCGTGGATCGCGATCGTCCCTAAGCGCCAGCCGGTGCAGCCGAAGTACTTCGAAAACGAGTACACGGTGATCGTGTTGCGGGGAACGATCTTCATCAGGGACTCGAATCCCTCGACAAACGTGCCGTAGACGTCGTCCGTGATGATGATCAGATCCTTACGCTTCTCGCGCACGATCTTCGCGATGCGTTCCAGCGACGAGTGCGCCATCGCGTAGGACGGCGGGTTGCTCGGGTTGACGACGAAGAACGCCTTGACCGCCGGATCCGCGATCTTGTCGATCTCGCTGTCGGGGTACTGCCATGAATGCGCGCCCGACTCGTAGACGCTCGTCGCGTCTACCTCGACGATCTCGAACGAGTAGCGATCCAGGTGCGCGATTTCGATGTACGGAGTGAAGGTCGGCATCGCAAGCGCGATCTTGTCGCCGCGCTTGAGCAGTCCATTGACCATCAACGTGTCAAAGATGTAGCACATCGCCGCGGTCCCGCCCTCGACCGCGAAGACGTCGAACTTTCCGGGCGGCGGCGAGTCGCCGCACATCTCGCGCACGAGATAGTCGCAGACGACCTTTTCCATGTGCTTGCCCATGCGCGGCGGCACCGGATACATGTCGCCGATGATCGCGTCCGTGAGTTCGTACACCCACGCATCCTTGTCGAAGCCGCACCGCGTGACGCCGTATTCGATGCCCGCCTTGAGCATCGCCGCGCCGGGTTCGCCGGCGTGCTTGGCGACGAACGCGTCGAACCGCGCGCCGATCCCCTTTTGCTCGGGCATGCCGCCGAGGTCCTTATCATCCCACACGCGTTTTGATTCTTCGATGCCGAACTGGCCGAAGAGGAAGTAGGCCTCACGCGGCGTGGTCGCGATCCAGTTCGGGTTGCCGCGCCCCGCGTTGAGGAACGTCTGCGTGTCCTTTGCGAGGCTGGCGATCCTCCCCAGCTCGTCTTTCAGCTCGAACGGGCTGATCGTGTCATACTTGCGGAAGCGCTCGAGCGGATCGGTCGTCGTGGTAGCCATGACTCATCACTCCTTGGCTTGCGCTAGAATTTCGCGGTGACGTTCACCTCTGGTTTATATTTCCAGAGGGCGTTTGGGCCGTATCCCCACGTATCGGTCAGGGAGATCGCCACATCGTTGATGTTGCCGAAGACCGTTCCGCCAATGGCGGGTTTATAGGTCCCGTTGGTGTCGAAAAGGACTCGGAAGTTGTAGATGGCGGCCGCGGTCAGACCGGGGAGGATCTTCACGTTGGGTATGTCGAGCTTACCCTCATAATAGCTCGTCCATGACGCGCCGGGCGGCACGATGATGCTCTGATCGTACTCGTTGACGTAGATGACGGACCAGTTGGTGTATTTCCATTTGGTCGTATAGAAGCCTTTGATCTGCGTATCCTTGCTCACGACGTTATTCGTGGCTGTCGGAAACGAAACTCTAAACTCAACCGAATGATCGAACGGCTTCGCCGCGACGTTATACGAATACCCAAGCTCGATGTTGCCGAGCCCGCTATACGGGTTTCCTGTCGTCGGATACTGCGTCCAGTATGGAATGCGGATGCGTACGATTGCGTTTTTGTTCCAAAGATTTCTGCCGTAGCGCAGCTCGTATTTCGCCTTGGCGCTCCCGTTCGTGTTCTTTTGGAAGTAGTAGTAGCCAGTGGCGGTTCGGTTGACCGAGTAGTTGTTGTCGATGTCGTCGACCATGTTATAGAATATGGGCCCCTCGGGTGCCGGGGGGCCGGGCGTTGCCGTGGCGGAAGGCGACGTTGCAGCGTAGTCTGGCGGCGTCGTTGGCCCCGACGGTTCCGACAAGGCCGGCCGCCCGAGGGCAAACACCAGCATCGTCGCTACGAGCAGTGAAAGAGCGGCAGTTCTCGCGGCGATCATCATGCACACCCCCTCGCGGTCCACACCGCACCGCTGGGCTTAGGCCGCCGCCATAAGCAAGAGGGTAAGAGGGTTTTTAGTCGGCCGCTACATACCTCCCAAATCCGAACTCAAGGTTTCTTTCGCGGCATGTGAAGGCCGTGGTGCCGATTCTCAGACAAGTCTCAGCGTCCGCCGTTCTGACCGTGCTTCACCCCACTCGCACACGTTCTTCACGAGTTGCGCAGGAAGCCAAGGGTAATCTCAACGCAGAGGGCTTGATTGACGCGATTTTCCACGATATGGGAATCCTACATTAACCGGCATTAATTTGAGTGTGACCCGCCGGGTTGGTCTATGGTGTTGATATCCCGGCACTGAGAAGGGTCAGATGCGTGAGCAACAGCTTAGCCTGTTGTGGCGGGGCTCCCGGTGCGGAGCAGCCGGCGCGCTCGCCGCTGGATTGTTCGCGGCGTGCGCTCTGCTGAGTGGATGTAGCCAAACAGAGCGCGACAACGAAGCAAACGTCGAACCCGCTCACCCCGCCGTCGCCGTCGCGGCGGTGCGCAAAGAAACCGTTCCGATCACTGAGGACTACGAAGCGACCATCGGCGCGATCGAGCGCGTCGAGATACGGGCGCGAGTCCAAGGCACCCTGGAACGTGCGCCGTTCAAGGAAGGCGACCTCGTCCAACAAGGCGATCTGATCTTCCAGATCCAGCAGAACGAGTACGTCGCGGCGCTCGAGGCGGCTCAAGGGCAACTCGAACAAGCGAAAGGCACGCTGTTCGCTCGAGAAGCGGCGCTCACGCGGGCGAACATCGCTGTCTCGCGAAACCGGCCGCTCGCGGAAAAAAGGGCGATTCCGCAAAAAGAACTCGACAACTCCATCCAAGCGGCTGAGGTGGCCAAGGGAGACGTGGCGGTCGCGCATGGGCAAGTCCAAGCGGCCAGCGCAGCCGTCGACCTGGCGAATATCAACCTAGGTTATACGACGATCGTCGCGCCGGTCACCGGACTCATCGGCTTCCCGACTCATGACGTCGGCAACGTGGTAGGCGGCCCGACTACTCAAGTCCTCGATACGATCACAACGGTCGATCCCATCAAGATCACGTTCGCGCTGGACGAAGCGACGTTTCTCGCGCTGTCGGGCAAGAAGCCCGATCCGGACGTCCAGCCGTTGCGCGATCAAGACCTGCAACTCGTTCTCGCCAACGACGTCACCTACGGCGGCCGTGGCCGCGTGTACGCCTTGAGTCCTACCGTCGACCCGAGAACCGGCACAATCACCGTCGAAGCCCGATTCCCGAATCCGGACGGATTGCTGCGGCCCGGCGGCTTCGCCCGCGTGCGCGTCACGATTGAGCGGCGTCCGAACGCACTGCTCGTTCCGCAAACGGCGATCATCAAGTCGCAGGGCGTCGACACGGTGTACGTCGTCGACTCAAAGGACGAAGTGGCGCTGCGCACGGTGACGCTCGGCCCGCAGTACAAGCAGGCGTTCGTCGTGCAGAAGGGGCTCAGCGCCGGCGACCGCGTCGTCGTGGAGGGAACGCAAAAGGTCAAGCCGGGCGCGAAAGTCGTCGTAAAGTCGGGCTGAGCCGTGGCGCATTTCTTCATCTCGCGCCCGATCTTCGCGATGGTCCTCTCCATCGTCATCGTGCTGCTCGGCACGGTTGCGATCCTCGCGTTGCCGGTCGCGCAATTTCCGCCCATCTCTCCGCCGCTCATCCAGGTCCAGACCACGTACATCGGCGCGAGCGCCTCTGTGGTCGAGCAAACGGTCGCGACGCAGATCGAGAACGAAGTCGTCGGCGTAGACAACCTGATCTACATGCAGTCGACGAGTTCGTCAAGCGGCCAATACACGCTCAACTGCACGTTTAAAGTCGGCGCCGATATCCAAAAGGCGCTCATCGACGTCCAAAACCGGCTCCAGCAGGCCACCGGGAAACTCCCGGAGGCCGTCAGCCGTTTCGGCATCACCGTCCAGAAGAAATCGCCGCAGATCTTGCTGGTCGTGGCGTTGTATTCGCCCACGAATTCGTACGACCGGCTGTTCCTCTCCAACTACACGACCCTGCAGTTGCTCAACCCGCTGCTTTCAGTGCCCGGCATCGGCGGCAGCAGCATCATCGGCGAACAGAACTACGCAATGCGCGCGTGGGTGCGGCCGGACAGGCTCGCAAAACTTGGCCTGCAAGCCAGCGATTTGGCGGACGCGATCGACAAACAAAACGTGATGATCCCCACCGGCGCGGTCGGAGCCCCGCCGGCGCCGACGAACACGAAGTTCCAACTCTCGGTGAACGCGCAAGGCCGTCTGACCGATCCCAAGCAATTCGGCCAGATCGTCGTGCGAGCGAATCCAAACGGGTCGATCCTGCGGCTGCGCGACGTGTCGCGGGTGGAGCTCGGCGCGCAGCTCTATCAAACGCTGGGATCGCTGAACCATAAGCCTGCGACGCTCGTCATCCTCTACCAGACGCCCGACGCGAACGCCATCACGACCGCAAAGGCAGTCAGCAAGACGATGGGCGACCTCGCGAAAGCATTCCCGCCCGGCCTCGAATACGCGATCGCCTACGACAGCACGCTCTTCGTCAAAGATTCCATCAAAGACGTCCTCAAGACACTGTTCGAAGCGATCGTCCTCGTCATCATCGTCGTCTTCGTCTTCTTAGGAAGTTTCAAGTCCTCGTTCATTCCGATGCTGGCGGTTCCCGTGTCGCTGATCGGCACGTTTGCCTTTTTCCTTCCGCTCGGGTTCAGCATCAATACTCTCACGTTGTTCGGCCTGGTCCTCGCCATCGGCATCGTGGTCGACGACGCGATCGTCGTCGTCGAAGGCGTCGAACACCACATCGAATCCGGCCTCTCCCCTGCCGATGCCACCGAAAAGGCCATGAAGGAGCTCATCGGCCCGATCCTCGGCATCTCGCTCGTCCTCACCTCCGTGTTCTTGCCATCGGCGTTCATCAGCGGGATCACGGGGCAATTGTACCGCCAGTTCGCGCTGACGATCACGATCTCGGTGAACCTGTCGGCGATCGTCGCGATGTCGCTGACGCCCGCGTTGTGCAAGCTCATCCTGACCAAGCGCACGAGGCTGTGGGGGCCTTTCGGCTGGTTCATCGACCACTTCAACAACATTTTTGCGGCGGTCACAAAGGGATACATGGGACTGCTCACGTGGCTCATGCGACGCATCGTGCTGGTGCTCGGGCTTCTCGCCGGGTTCTACTTCCTTGACGGGCTGCTTGGGGCGACGCTGCCAGCCGGATTCGTGCCCAACGAAGATCAGGGCGTCGTCTACGCGCAGGTCCAGCTCCCGTTCGGGTCGTCGCTGGACCGGAACGCAGAGCTATTGGGCAAGATGGAACAGGATTTGGCGTCGGCGCACGGCGTTGCGGACGTCATCTCGCTCGCCGGCTACAGCCTGCTCACTTCGATACAGACGCCGGACACATCGAGCTTCATCATCGTGCTCAAACCCTGGGACGAGCGCATTGCGGAGGGGTTGACGCTGACCAGCATCGTCAAAGATCTCGACGATAAGATGAACGCGTATCCGCAAGCGGCGTCGTATCCGTTCATACCCCCGACGATACCAGGTCTCGGCAACGCATCAGGCTTTGCGTTTGAATTGCAAGACAAGTCCGGCCATTCGGTCGCGGAGCTGGCCGCCGTAGCGGACAAGTTCGTCGCCGCCGCGCGGAAGCGTCCTGAAGTCATCGCGCTCAACAACACGGCACGGAACTCGATCCCACAACTCGAGTTGGACGTCGATCGCGAGAAGAGCTCGCTGTACGGCGTGCCCGTGAACGACGTGTTCAAGCAGCTCCAAGCGATGCTCGGCGGTTTGGTCGTCAGCGACTTTACCCTGTTCAACCGGACGTGGGACGTCATGGTGCAAGCCGAGCCCTCGTTCAGGGCGATTCCGGGCAACATCTCTGCGATCTACGTGCGCAACGGCTCCGGCCAGATGGTGCCGTTGCGATCCGTCACCAAGATGCGGCCGGGCATCGGCACTGATTTCATCCAGCGCTTCAACACGAACCGCGAGATCGAGATCTTCGGGGCAAACGCGCCGGGCTACAGCACCGGTCAGGCGATCGCCGCGATGCAGGACGTCGCCGCCAAGGAACTCCCTGCCGGCTACGGGTTCGGCTGGTCGGGCACCGCGTATCAGGAAGCGGCGGTCGGTAACACGCAGGCGATCATCTTCGCGCTGTCCGTCGTGCTGGTGTTCCTGTCCCTGGCGGCGCAGTACGAGAGCTGGCTGATGCCGTTCGCGGTGATTCTCGGCGTGCCGGTCGGCATCTTCGGATCGTTCCTCTCGGCGCTGTTGTGGCGCATCGACAACAACGTGTACGTGCAGATAGGCCTCATCATGCTGATCGGCCTCGCGGCGAAGAACGCAGTCCTCATCGTCGAATTCGCGCGCGAGCGGCGCGCGCACGGCGCGTCCATCACACAGGCCGCAACTGAGGCGGCGCGATTGCGCTTCCGGCCCATTCTAATGACGTCGTTCGCGTTCATCATCGGCGTCATCCCGCTCATGTTCGCTCACGGCGCCGGCGCGGCGTCGCGGCAGTCGCTCGGCTCGACGGTCTTCGCCGGCATGCTCGCCGCTACGTGCCTCGGGATATTCTTCACACCCACGCTCTACGAACTGGCCCAGCGCCTCATCGAGCGCGGCAAGAAAGCGCCGGCTCCGGTGGCGGAGCCGAAAGAAAGAGTAGCGGCAGCGAGATGAGCGCGCGGGTGCGCCTTGCCGTCGCCGTCTGCGTCGTCGTGCCCTGGCTCGCAGCGTGCGAGCCGCACGCTTCCAAAACGCCGCCGGACACGCAACTGCCGTCCGCGTATCGCGCTGAAGTGGCAACCGGTCCGTCGTTGGGAAACGTTCCATGGCGCCAGCTCTACCAGGATCCGGTGCTGCAAAGCCTCATCGAGAAAGCGCTGATCAAGAACTACGACGTCGAGCTTGCATACATGTCGGTGCTCGAAGCCGAAGCGAGCCTGGGCATCACCGCCGCCAACCAATCAGTGTTCGTGAACGGCGTGATTCAAGCGCCGTATCAGATCACGACGGGCAACAAGAACCCGAACACGCCGGAGCAAGTGTTCACGCCGCAAGCGGGGATCGCGGCCGCGTACCAGTTCGATCTCTTCGGAAGACTCTCGTCTGCCACCGGGGCAGCGCGCGATCGGTTGCTCTCGACCGAGGAGGCGAAGAACACCGTGCTCGCGACGGTCGTCGCACAAGTCGCGACCGCGTACTTTGAACTACGCGAGCTCGACGCAGTCCTCGCGTTCACCCAGCAAGCCGTCACGGATCGGCAGCAAGCCGTCGTGCTCATGAAAGCGCGCGTCGAGGGCGGTGAATCTTCGCTGCAAGATCTGCGGCAGGCCGAGCAAGCGCTCTACGAGGTGACGCAGAACGTGCCCGCGCTGCGGCAAAGCATCGCCCAGACCGAGAACGCGCTCGCCGTGTTGACCGGCGACTATCCATATGCGATCCAACGCGGCCGGCCGCTGGAGCAGCAAGTCGCGATGCCGGCCGTTCCCCAGACCGGCGTTGCAAGCGACTTGCTCCAGCGTCGCCCCGATATCCAACAAGGGGAGTTCGCGATCGCAGCAGCCGGCGGCGACGTCGACGTCGCGCGCAAACTGCTCTATCCGTCGCTCGCGCTCGGTGCCACGGCCGCGCTTGGCTATCAACACGAAAACGGCGTGTATGCAAGCCCGCCGCCGGCGCTCGCCGCCCTCTCGAACGTGAACGGCATCTGGTACGGACCGCTCGGGCTGTTTTCAATCCTTCCACAACTCGTGCAGCCGATCTTCAATGGCGGCCAGATACGATCGCAGATCCACTTGGCCGAGGCGCAGCAACAGGCGACGGCTATCTCCTATCTGCAGACCGTGCACAGAGCGTTCGAAGAAGTATCCGACGACGTCACCGCATACAACCAATCGCGTTTACGCACAGAGCAGTTGAAGCTCTATGAGGATGCCTCGCTCGACTCGGTGCGCCTGGGAGTCGAGCGCTACCAAGAGGGATACACGTCCTACTTGGAAGTTCTGGATTCGCAAACGCGCGCGTATCAGGCGCAGATCGATTATTCACAAGGGCTTTTGAACGAACGGCTGGCGCTGGTGCGACTGTACCTCGCGCTCGGCGGCGGATGGCAGACAGTGCAATGATACACAGAACTCGGCAAGAGAGGTGCGCATGGACTGGTTAGTTGCAACATTGCGGCAATACCCCGAAATCGCCATCTTCCTATCGCTCGGCGTCGGCTATTGGGTGGGCGGCAAGAGCTTCAAAGGATTCAGCCTCGGGTCGGTGACCGCGACGCTGCTCGCCGCCATCGCCATCGGGCAATTGGGGATCAAGGTCTCGCCGGACCTCAAAGCGGTGTTCTTCCTGATGTTCCTCTTCGCCATCGGCTATGGCGTGGGTCCGCAATTCGTCCGCGGCATCACCAAAGATGGCGTGCCGCAAGCGATCTTCGCCGTCATCGTGTGCGCGTTGTGTCTCGCCACGGCGGTTGTCGTCGCGAAAGTCGCCGGCTACGATGCCGGCGCGGCGGCCGGATTGTTTGCGGGGTCGCAAACGATCTCGGCGTCGATGGGGCTTGCGATCGATGCGATCAACCGGCTCGGGCTGCCGGCGGATCAAACGAAGGCGATGCTCGACATCATGCCGACGGCATACGCCGTGACGTACATCTACGGCACGGTCGGATCCGCCATCGTCATTGCGCTGCTCGGGCCCATCCTGCTGCGCAGCGACATACGAAAAGCTTGCAAGGAGTACGAAGCTGCGCACGGCGGCGAGAAGAAGCTCGGGGGGTTGGCCGACGCGTGGCAGAAATACGAAGTGCGCGCGTTCCAACTCGTTCCGGAAAGCCAGGTGGTCGGCAAGACAGTCCGCGACGCGGAAGCCATGTTCCCGAAAGGAAGCCGCATCTACATCATCCGCGTGCGGCGTGGGAAGAGCATCGAGGAAGCAACCAGCGATTTCGTCTTGCAGAGCGGCGACGTCGCCGCGGTGGTCGGGCCGCGAGAGCAAGTCGTCGCACTGGTTGGACGGCCCAGCAAAGAGGTCGACGATCCCGAACTGACTTCGGCTCCCATCGAGGGCATCGACGTCTACGTCACGAGCAAAGACGTCGACGGAAAGACCCTTGAGGAGCTCGGCAGCCTGCCGGTCACACGCGGGGTGTATCTCCGCAGCATCAAGCGAGGTCCGACTGAGACCCAAATCCCGATTCTCGCAGATACCAAGTTGTACCGCGGCGACGTCATCACGCTGGTCGGGCGCACGACGGATACGACGGCAGCGGGGAAGGCATTCGGCGTCATCGACCGTCCGACCGACCTCGCCGATGTCGCGTTCATCGGCATCGCGATCACGATCGGCGCATTGATCGGTGCTTTCGTGCTCAAGATAGGCGGCGTGCCGATCACATTGTCGACCGCCGGGGGCGCGCTGATCATCGGCATCGTCGCCGGCTGGTACCGCGCGATCCGTCCGACGTTCGGCCGCATCCCACCGGCGACGCTGTGGTTCATGAATTCCGTCGGTCTCAACGTCTTCATCGCCGTCATCGGCATCACGTCGGGCCCGAAGTTCGTCGCTGGGCTGCAGACGCTGGGCATCGGCGTCTTCCTCTGGGGTATCGTCGCGACGACGGTGCCGCTGATCATCAGCATCTACATCGCCAAGTACATCTTCCGTTTCAACGATGGGATCGCTCTCGGCGCCGTTTCGGGAGCGAGGACGACGACCGCGTCGCTCGGCATGGTCGTCGACGCAGCACAAAGCCAGGTCCCCGGGCTTGGCTACACGGTCACGTACGCGGTCGGCAACACGTTGCTGACGATCTGGGGCATGATCATCGTCATGCTCATGAAATGACCGCTCGCAGCCCGACTGCAACGATCATTCAATGGAATGCAATGGAATGGGGGACCAGAATATGGCGAAGCTGATCGCTGAAAGGAGAATCTTAGGGACCGTTAGATCGCCCGAGGATAGATAAGCCGTGTTCAGGTGATGCGGGTCCATTTACGCCTGCTTAGCACTAAGAATGGTACGCGACATGAGTAGTACGGAAACGAACAAAAAAGGCCGGCAGGTAGACGTCTTCTTTGAGACTCCGGGGGCCCGTGAAGATCGTTGGCGCGATCTCGTCGATGCTGCCAAGAAGTGGGCGGCAGGGACGGGCAGCCGCGCGGCGTTCGAGTCGACACTGAACGAGGCTGCCGCGATCGAAGAGTTCCACGGGTATCCCGGGCCTAATCTGATGGCAGTGCTGCGCGACCGTGCCGAAGGCGACGACGCCGCGGGAGCTGCCGCGCTCGCATGGCGCATCGCCTCGGCGTTGCTCACGCGTTCGTTCAGGCAGGATGCGTCGGATTGGGATCCGCACTCGGATCTCTCGAGCACAGTCACCGATGTGTTGCCGCCGGCTCTTGGGCGGCCTGAAGGCGCGCGGCCGTATTTCGAGATCCTCATCGTCACGGGAGCGCCGATAGAGCGGTGGGCGTCGATCGCGTCGGAGTGGCGTCGGCTGCGCCGTCCTGAAGACGAGTTCGTCTATGAGCCGGTCATCGTCGGCAGCGCCGAGGATGCCGTCTGCGCAGCGATGTTGAACGCGGATCTCGCAGCCGTGGTGATCCAAGATGGTTTTGGATATCGCTCGCGCCACGATGCACCGATCCTGCGCAGCATCGTAGACCCTATCGCGAAGGAAGAGCTTTCGGACGGATCCGCGCTGCGCTTGGCGCGAGTCATTCATCAGTCGCGTCCAGAGCTCGATCTCTACCTGCTCTTGGACCGACGCGTCGAGGAGATCGCCGGGGATCCGAGAGCCGACATCGTCCGGCGCGTCTTCTACGCTGTCGAGGAGCTGCTCGAACTGCACCTCGCAATACTCGAAGGCGTTGCGGCGCGCTACGAGACGCCGTTCTTCGATAATTTGAAGAAATATGCGGAACGCCCGATCGGGACGTTTCACGCTCTCCCGATCGCCCGCGGCAAGTCGATTTTCAAATCGAACTGGATCCGGGATATGGGCGAGTTCTATGGCCTGAACCTTTTCCTGGCCGAGAGCAGCGCGACAACGGGCGGCCTCGACAGCCTGCTGGAGCCGACGGGCAACATCAAGCGCGCTCAGGACCTGACAGCTCGGGCGTTCGGTGCCGACCGTGTATTTTGGGTGACCAACGGGACATCGACGAGCAACAAGATGGTCGTACAGGCGCTGCTGTCGCCCGGCGACATCGCGATCGTGGACCGTAACTGTCACAAGTCCCATCACTATGGCATGGTGCTGGGGGGCGCACAGCCGCTCTATGTCGAGGCCTTTCCCCTGACCGAATACTCGATGTACGGGGCGGTGCCGCTGCGTACGATTAAGCAGGCGCTGCTCGCGGCTAAACGCGATGGGCGGCTCGACCGCGTCAAGATGGTCGATCTGACCAATTGCACGTTTGACGGCCACATCTACAACACGCGCCGAGTCATGGAAGAATGTCTGGCGATCAAACCAGACCTGATCTTCCTGTGGGATGAGGCGTGGTTCGGGTTCGCGCGATGGTCGCCGTTCCTGCGCCCTCGCACGGCAATGGGCGCCGCCGCCGATATCGAGGAGTGGCTTCGCGACCCGGCGAGCGTCGTCGCGTACGAGCGACATCGCGCCGAGTTGGGGAACGACCCGTCAGAGGACAAACTGCTCAATAGGCGCCTGCTGCCCGATCCTCGCAAAGTACGCCTTCGCGTCTACCAGACCAACTCAACGCACAAATCGATGTCGGCGTTGCGCCAAGGATCGATGATCCTGCTGAAGGACGTGGAGTATCACACCGTCGAGCAGCAGTTCAAAGAAGCGGTTTTCACCCACGCTTCAACCAGCCCCAACCAGCAGCTCATCGCCAGCCTCGACGTCGCGCGGCGCCAGATGGAGCTCGAGGGCTTCGGCCTCGTAGCGAACGCGATCGAAGTCGCGTTAGAAATTCGTCGCGAGGTGAGTCGGCATCCGCTGATCTCCAAGTATTTTCGCGTCGTCGGAGCAGACGGGATGATCCCTGCGGAGTACCGTCGGAGTGGCTTCACCGACTTCCTCGCACCAGACGCGGACTGGGCGACGGCGCTCAAGAGCATGCGTGACGACGAATTCTGCCTTGATCCTACGCGGATGACACTGGTTTGCGGAACGGCCGGCTACGACGGAACACAATTCAAGAATCTGCTGGCGAACCGGTACAACATCCAGCTCAACAAGACGTCGCGCAACAGCGTCTTGTTACAGTCGAACATCAATAACACGCGCAGCGATGTGGCGCACCTGATCCGCGTTCTCGTCGAGATCTGCCGAGAGATCGAAGAACGGCTCGCTTCCGGCGAGGCGGAACGTAGCAACTTTACGGCCCGCGTGAAGAGCTTGATGACAGATGTTCCGGATCTGCCGAATTTCAGCCACTTTCACGAAGCCTTTCGACATGATGCAGGAGCGAGCACCAACGAAGGCGATATCCGTAGCGGATTCTACGCCGCCTATGATGCGGAAGGATGCGATTTCATTCCACTGCACGATAAGGAGATCGATCGCCGGTTGAAAGACGGACCACCTCTTGTATCCGCGAACTTCGTCATCCCGTATCCGCCCGGGTTCCCGATCATGGTTCCAGGCCAAGTCATCACGGCCGACACCATTGGATTTATGCGCAAGCTGGACGTGAAGGAGATTCACGGCTACAATGTGGCGCAGGGGTTGAAGCTCATCGGCACCGCCGCGCTGGCGAAGCTCGACCGTATGAAGTCGCAACATTCGCGCAAAGGCTAGGCGCTGCAACGCCCTCGCCGACGTGTGATAGGAACTTGAGATGGGCATTGGGGCAGTCGGCGGCAACTATCTGCTCGCATCTGCGATCGAGATCTGGATCATCAACGTCATCACCTTTGGGCTGCTCTATTGGCAGATCGATCGCGGAGGGCCTGAGCTGCGGGCGAGCGGCCATGAAGAGCCTGCGGACATCACGTTCCCAGAGGGTCCGAACGAAACGAGCCGATCTACAGGTTCATCGACTACTTCTTTTTCGCTTTCACGACGTCGACCGCGTTCAGCCCGACGGAAATGTTTCCGCGCACGAGCCGGGCGAAGCTGCTGATGATGATCCAAAGCACGATATCGATCGTGACCGTCATCGTGGTCGCATCGCGCGCTATCAACATACTAAAGTAACCGCCGCACATGGAGTTGGGGGTGTGATGAATCGTATGGATTGTAAAGGTGATGGTTGGTCCTCGCCACACCGCACCCCGCGAGTCTTCTGGTTTTCCACCTTCGCGCTGACCGCGGTGCTCCTGCTCGGCGCGTGCGGCCGCTCCCCGCAGCCGTCAATCTCAGTCCCTGGCGGCGAGTGGCGCGAGTTCGAGGGAACCTGGATCGCCGCCGGCACTCGCCAGGTGCTGAGCCTCGGCGGCGATCGATCAGCATCTATTGCGAGGTTCAGCGGATCCCTCGCGCTCACGGGGCCAGCGCGAGTAGCCGTGGGATTCCGAGCCGACGCGGTTGTGTTCGACGACACGCAGACCGGTGGGGTCGGACGGGCCGTGTGGACGGACGAGCACGGAGATAAAGTGTACAGCGAGCTTCGCGAAGTGGTCTCGCCGGCAGGAAACAAGATCATCGGAACCATCTTCGGCGGTACGGGGCGTTACGCGGGCGCGACCGGCACGTACGAGTTCTCGTGGCGATTTCTCGTCGAGACCGAGGATGGCACGGTGCAAGGTCAATCGACGGGGCTCAAGGGACGGATCCACATAGCGTCGCCGTCCGCTGCAGCGGGCTCGGGAGGTTCTCGGTCATGATCAAGCCGGGCCTGATCAAGCGCGTGATCCCCTTCGTGGTGGCGATCGGCATTTGGTTCGCGCCTATTCCGGCTGGGCTCACAGCGCCGGCGTGGCACCTGTTCGCTATCTTCGCGGCCGCGATTGGCTCGGTGCTGATCGGGGCATATCCGCTGCTGACGTCGACGACGTTGGCGGTAGCAGGCGTCGTCCTTACCGGTACCCTGACGCCGGCCAAAGCGTTCGCAGGTTTTTCAAATCCGAGCGTGCTGCTCGTGATCACGGCGTTCATCGTCGCCCAGGCGGTCGTCAAGTCGGGACTCGGACGCCGTATCAGCCTCTTCATGGTGAGCCTCTTCGGCCGCTCGTCGCTCGGCCTCGCATACAGCATCGTCTTCACCGACGCGCTGATCGCGCCGGCTTTCCCGAGCAACACCGCACGCGGAGGAGTGTTGTATCCGATCGTGCTGTCGGTGGCGCAAGGATCCGGTTCGCGGCCGGAGGACGAGAAGGGGCGTCGCCTCGGCGGCTATCTGATGTTCTGCACGATCGCGAGCTTGGCGGTATCGTCCGCGCTCTGGATGACGGCGACGTCGGCGAATCCTATCGGTGTTCAGATCGTGCGCGAGAACGGGATCGAGATTAACTTTTTCAAGTGGGTCCTCACCGCCTCGGTCCCTGCACTTACCGCAATCGTGCTGCTGCCATGGGTCGTATCGAAGCTCTTCGCACCCGGCGTTGGTAAGACGCCCGAAGCACCCGTTGCAGCGCGCAAAGCACTGGCTGACTTGGGACCGCTGTCGCGCGAAGAGTGGATCACGGCGGTCGCCTTCGTGTTGATGGTGTCAGGCTGGATTTTCGCGGATAGCTTGCACCTCAACGTCACCGCAATCGCCTTCGCCGGATTGGGCGTGCTGCTCGCGACGCAAGTGCTCACCGTCAGCGACATGACGTCCCAGGGCGACACGCTCGTCACGTTCATCTGGCTCGCCGTCCTGTTCGCCATGAGCGGCCAGCTCAATGAGCTGGGGTTCATGGGATACGTCGGCGACATCTTAGCGACGCACATGGCAGGCTTATCGTGGCCGTTGATGTTTGTGGGGTTGATCCTTATCTACGTGTTCATCCACTACGGTTTCGTCAGTCAATCGGCGCAGGTGCTCGCGCTCCTGGCGGTGTTCCTCGAAGTCGGCATCAAGGGCGGCGTCCCCGCGCCGTTGATGGCGTTCTCCCTGCTTTTTGCCAGCAGCTATTTCTCGGTGATCACGCCGCAGGGTGGAAGCCAAAACGTCATCTTCGTCGGCAGCGGCTACCTCAAGCAGCCCGAACTGTACAGGATAGGGCTGGTGACAACGCTGTTCTTCACCGCCGTGTTCCTGGTGGTCGGCACGCCGTGGATCCTGCTCGTGGCCAAGTGACCGGGCACGGGTGACGCGTTTTCGCTCCTGCGCTCCTAGCGTAGAATGTTGATGGCGCGCGCCGCGACGAGCGCGAGCGCGACCAGCGAGAGGGAGCTCTCGAACATCATCATGAGTTTGGCGCGAGGGGTGATCGGGAGCGAGTCCGTCGGACTGAAGGCAGTTGCGTCGGTGAACGCGAGGAAGAGATAATCGACGAACGACGGATGCCAGTCGTGGTGCGCCCCGTCAAGTTCCACCGGTTGCGAGAAGGTGAAGTCAAGTGGGTGGCGTTTCACCAGACGCGCTTCGGGGCCGCCTCCGTCCACCCGCCAGTAGAGAAGTGTGAACGTGAAAACGTTGAGCACCCAAACCGCGACAGCCGAGGCCAGCAGCTGGATCGGTTCGATCTCGTGAGTGTGGAAGAGCATCGAGCCGACCAAGCGCGCCAATAGCGCGATGTTCAGGACGCCGGCGAAGATAACGAACACGTAGACCGCGATGCCCTCGACGCGCTTCCAGCCCACGTTCGCTCGCGACAACTGAACGCCCAACATTGGTACGAGCAAGAACGCGGCGGCGAGGTAAGGTGCCCAGTTCGGGAGCAGGCGTTGACGCAAAGGCATCAGCTCGAGCCCGACCAGCATGACGATCACGAGGACGATCGGCGCCCAGCGTGCCTCAGCGGTGTTGGGCGCGCCGCGCGATTGAGTCAGCGGCGCGGCCATCGAAAAGGCGGGAACTCGCTGCATCTCGTCACGCAGCACAATCTTCGTGTTGAGAGGCCGTGAGCCTCCGCATGCGGCAGGTGGCCCGAGCGCGACGGTAACACCTTTCACTATCCAGATGTTCAAAGAGCAAATGAAGTGGATCCCGGCGGGCGAGTTTCTCATGGGATCGGACAAGTTCTACCCGGAGGAAGCGCCGCTGCGCGAGGTGAGCGTCGACGGTTTTTGGGTCGACGTCTATACCGTCACGAACCGTGACTACGCCCGCTTTGTCGACGAGACAGGGTATCGCACGGTCGCAGAACGTCCACTTGATCCGGCGGACTATCCCGGCGCACTGCCAGGCATGCTCGTGCCGGGCGCCCTTATGTTCAAGATGACGTCAGGACCGGTGGATTTGCGCGACTGGTCGCAGTGGTGGGAGTACGTCCCCGGAGCGTGTTGGAAGCATCCCGAGGGACCAGGAAGTTCTGTCCGATCGAAGCCCGATCACCCGGTCGTGCACGTCGCCTTCGAAGACGCCGAAGCGTACGCTCGTTGGGCTGGTAAGCGTTTGCCCACGGAGATCGAGTGGGAGTACGCCGCGCGCGGAGGTCTTGAGGGAGCGTCGTTCGTGTGGGGCGAGGAGATGGAGCCGGGCGGGAAGCCGGCCGCCAATACGTGGCAAGGCGAGTTTCCGTGGCAGAATCTTGTCACCGACGGATACGAACGCCTCGCGCCCGTCGGAATGTTCGCGCCGAATGGTTACGGTCTGTATGACATGGCCGGCAATGTGTGGGAGTGGACGACCGACTGGTATGTTGCACAGCGCGACGCGGTGCAAGCGCGATGCTGCGCAGATGGTGCACGAGATTCTGATCGAGAGCGCAGCTACGATCCGGGGATGAAGAACATCCGCATCCCGCGCAAGGTCGTCAAAGGCGGATCGTTTTTGTGTGCGCCGAATTACTGTCTGCGCTTCCGGCCGTCGGCGCGGTCGCCGCAAATGATCGACTCCGGTATGGCCCATCTAGGCTTCCGTTGCGTGAAATCGTGAGGCAGAACTAACATCCCGCTCCGCGAAACCGATGTTAGTAACAGGCAGGCTCCAAGAGCCTTCCGCGATACAAAAACGGGGGGTCCGCAGCGAGCTCCTGTCGCGCCCGCGAGCCGACGCGAGCCAAGAAACGATAATGAGCAAGTATCTGTGCGGCAGGTGCCACGAAGGCTTCGATGACCTCCAAGTATTCGGCGATCACCCGTGCCCCGGTTATAATCCGGTCGTCGCAGCGTTGTGCAAGGTCGTCAACCTGCGCGAGTATTCGATCGACCTGACGAAGACCGTTGAAGATGCGATCGAAAAGCAGCGTGTCGCGGCTGCAGTTAGAAAACTGGAAGACGACATAAGACGCGGCGACTTGTCAGCATAGACAAGATCAGGCGGTAAGCGTCTAGGTCGTCGACGGGCGGCGGATACGGATGTTGCTCGTAAAGGCCAACGACCCGCGCAGCATTAGCAACGCGGGTCGAAGTTTCGTCTTCGTCGTTCATCTCCGCCGAGCGACGCGATGCTTAGCCGTGCGGCGTTTTTGCCTGCTCCAGCACAGCGTCCAGGTTGAATGAAGCGGGCTTTTGCCGTGGCGGGAACTTGACGAAGCTCGGGATCTGTTCCGCTACAAAGGCCTGCATCATGTACAGCTGCGGTACGTGATTGACCACCCAATCCCAATAGACGTTTGAGTTGAAGTCTGCCCGCTCGAACGGGTCGCGACGCAGGTTCATGATATGCGGTAACCGCAGCTTCACGAACGGCTCGGCCCACTGTTCTGTCGAATTGGCGCGTTGTACCGCGAGATGGAATTTATAGTCGCCTACCCGCACGGCGATGACGTCGCCGTCATCGCTGAAGTACATAACACCCTTTCGCGGGCTTTCTTTCGTCTTGCCGGTGAAGTAGTCGACCATGCTGTCCCCATCGAGATGCACGTTGTAACGCTGTCCGTTCACCGTGGCGCCGTCGAGCAGTTGCTGCTTGACGTTTGGATTGCCGGCGATCTCGAGCATCGTCGGGAACATGTCGATGTGTGAGACGATACCATTGAAGACAGTTCCGGGCTTGATCTTGCCCGGCCAGCGGATGAAGCACGGCACGCGCCAGCCACCTTCCCAGTTGGTGTCTTTTTGGCCGCGGAAAGGGGTTTGGGCGCCGTCCGGCCATGTATCGTTCTCCGGCCCGTTGTCCGTGGAGTACATGACGAACGTGTTGTCCGCGATTCCCAGCTCATCGAGCTTGTCGAGGATCATGCCGATCTGCTCGTCGTGCGTCACCATGCGATCAGCGTACTCATCCTGGCCGCTCTTGCCCAGGTTCTTTGCGGCGACGTGCGTGCGAAGATGCATGGCAGTGGAGTTGTACCAGAGGAAGAACGGCTGATCTGCCTTGGCTTGCTTTTCCATCCACGCGATCGCAGCGCTCGTGATCTCCTCGTCGATGGTCTCCATGCGCTTCTTGGTGAGCGGGCCGGTGTCTTCGACCTTTTGTTTCCCAACGCGGCCCCAGCGTGGGTCGGTCGTAGCGTCGTCCTTATCGGTAGCCCAGCAATGCAGCACGCCGCGCGGACCGAACATCGCTTTGAATTTCGGGTCCTTGGGATAGTCGGGCAGCTCGGGTTCCTCCTCGGCGTTGAGGTGGTACAGATTGCCGAAGAACTCATCGAAGCCGTGCACCGTCGGCAAATATTCGTTGCGGTCGCCGAGGTGGTTCTTGCCGAATTGGCCACAGGCATAACCGACTGGTTTGAGCATCTCGGCGATGGTCGGGTCTTCCTCTTGCAGTCCGACGGTGGCGCCGGGCATGCCGACCTTGGTAAGGCCGGTACGGATAGGGTTCTGGCCGGTGATGAAGCAGGCGCGCCCAGCCGTGCAGCTTTGCTGCGAGTAATAGTCGGTGAAGAGCGCGCCTTCGTTCGCGAGACGATCGATGTTCGGGGTTCGATACCCCACCATGCCGTAACTGTACTTGCTTATGTTCGTGATGCCGATATCGTCGCCCCAAAGTATGAGGAAATTCGGTTTCTTAGCAGCCATTGTTAGAGCTCTCCATCTACGGTTACTTGATCTTCACGCCGCGAAATCTTAGGGAGTCCGTCCAACGGACGAGACACAAACAAATCGCGCACAAGCCGCGCGTGCACATGCTGTTCGTGTCGGAGGGGCGGGCGATTCGTCTAGGTGCGAAGGCTCTCCTTGGGCCCGAGGCGCACAATCGAATGCATGCAGGGAGGTAGGGGTCTACACTGAGCAAAACGTCGCGCAACCGTTCGCGTTCGCGTTGTTGGCCGAGGCGCACTCGTGGTTTCCCCAGGGAAAGTGTAGCGTGAGCCCACAGAAGATCGTCGCGCTCGTCCTGTTAATCTCTTTAATGTTCGGCACCGGGCTCCAGGTGAACCGCGCGCATCTGCTCGATGTGCTCAAGAACTACGGCCTTTTGTTGCGCGCGTTATTGGCCAACTTCATCATCGTTCCGATTCTCGGAGTGCTCCTCGTTCGCGCTTTCCACTTGAGCGACGCGGTGGCGACGGGCGTTCTCCTCATGGCGATCGCGCCCGGCGTGCCATTCGTCGTGCTCGCGGCGGGGCAAAAGAAAGGCGGGAGCCTCGGTTTTGCCGTGACGCTTGCGATCATCATGCCCGCGCTGTCACTCGTCACCATCCCACTGACTGCGCCGCTCGTTCTGCCGGCCAGCGAGGACGTGCACGTTCCCCCGGGTCACCTTATCTCGTTGCTGTTGTTCCAAGTCGTGCCGCTGCTGCTCGGTGTGCTGCTCGGCGACCGCGCTCCGGCAGCGGCAGGAAAGCTGGTGCGTCCGCTCACGCTCGTGACGCTCGCGAGCCTGCTTGCTTTGCTCGTAATGCTAGCTCCGGCGATCGCAAAGTCGGTCGAGACGGTCTACGGATCGCGCGGGATGATCACGGAGTTAGCGCTCGTCGTCCTTTCGATTGCGACGGGCTGGGTGCTCGGTGGGCCGCAGATCGAGTATCAGCATACGCTCGGCATCGGAACGGCACTGCGCAATATTGGCTTGGCTGCGGTGATCGCGACGGACAGTTTCGCCGGCACCGCCGTGTCGGCCACCGTCCTGACGTACTTGCTGATCCAGGCGATCGTCGTCGGGGTGGTGAGCGCGTTCTTCAAACGGACGGCCAAAACGGGTGAAGCGCCATCAGGAGCTCGCTGACTGCGGAGTCTCCTCCTTGATCTCCTTGGACAGCGTGAAGGTGATCAGCGTGCGAAGCACGATGATCGCGCCGAGCTGACCGATCTCCGTCCAGGACGGCGCGACCGCGCTTCTCAGGATATCAGCCGCGATGAGAAAGTCGAGGACGAGAGTCAGCCAGCGGCCATAGCGCCAGCGTATCGCTTGGATGCCCCGGTGATCTTGACCGAGTTTGGCGAACGCGATCAGGGAACGAACTGCCGCCTCAAGCGAGGATAAGGCCGCGAGGATGGTCGCGAACGCCGTCAACAGCGTTGCGATCGTGTACGTCCATCTCGTTACGATCTCATCCATCTGATGTCACAGGTTGGTGACGAGCATGAACGCCATGGCGAAAAGCCCGAGCAGCGCGATCAGGAAAGCGAGCACCATAGAATTCGAGGTCGGACGCAATGATGCGTCGATCGAACGCAGTACCCTCACATCCCGATTGTGCTGAATGGTCGCGAGCAGCAGCGACGTCAGTCCGGCAAGAATAAGGCCGATCGAGAAGAAGCGCGGTCCCCAAAACCCGACGAACTTGTGGCCAGCGCCTTTTTCAAGCGCGAACACGCTGAAAATGGTGAATCCGAACGAGATCAACGCGATGGCCGTTCGGATCCAAGCTAAGAGCGTGCGTTCCTGCGCGATGCTCGTCCGCTCGAACGCCAGATGCGTCGGTTCGTCGATTGGTTTTGGTTGCGTCGTCACGTGCGCCTCACGCAGCGGAAGCCGAGGTGGCTCGTTCCAGTATCGAGAGTTTCGGGCGATCGCGCGGACGGCCGGAAGCGAAGGCAATAATTGGGCGCGCAGAGGTGCGAGCCGCCCTTGATGACCTTTCGCGGCGCTTCCACGTCCGGCATGAGCGGATCGTTGCTCAATCTTCGCAAAGCGTCGTCACGCGTTCCAGCGCAGCACGCGTCGCCCAGCGTCGCGGAATAGGGTACGAACCAATCGCTCGTCCATTCCCATACGTTACCCGTCATGTCGAACAAGCCATAGCCGTTTGGCGGGAACGATCCAACGGGAGTCGTGCGGTAACCACCTTGCTTGCTGGTCCTCCAGGGAAAATCGCCCTGCCACGTGTTTGCCATCGAGCGTCCGTCGAGATTCATCTCATCTCCCCATGAGAAGATCTGATCCGCAAGGCCGCCACGCGCGGCAAACTCCCACTCCGCTTCTGTCGGCAGCGACTTTCCGGCCCACTGAGCATATGCCTGCGCGTCTTCGTACGCGACTTGGACGACCGGATGCGATGCTAAACCGTCGAGTGTGTTGTCAGCTCCAAGCGGGTGGCGCCAATTCGCGCCGGGCACGTAGCGCCACCACAGATGGAAATTCGTCAGATCTACGGGACCGTCTGTCATGTGGAAGACGAGCGCGCCGGGGACGAGATCTTCTAACTTCGCGCCCGGGAAAAGCTTCGGGTCCAGCGCGCGCTCTGCGACTGTCACATAACCCGTTGCGTTGGTGAAACGACGGAAGTCCGCGTTCGTGACCTCGTGCCGGTCGATCCAAAAGCTCCCTATCGACACCTCGTGAACGGGTGCCTCCTCGGGATAGAAATCATTCGAGCCCATCGCAAACGTGCAGCCCGCAATCCAGACCATCCCCTCGACGTTCGCGTGTGTCAGCACTTCTCTGCGCGCTCCCGGCGCGTGGGTTTGTTGCGCCGGCGACCTTCGCCTGCGGGTTGACGAAGCTTGCGAGTCTGCGCGGTTCGTCCAAGAGGTGCCGCAAGCTCGCACGCTGAATGGGCGGCGCCTACTCCAGGTGCACGATCGCATCCCACTGAGCGGCGCGTACGTTACGAGCGTCGTCTTGTTGTTCACCGTTTGTAAAAAAGCGGCGCGCTGCGAGGTGGTTGCGTCTTGAGAAAGGCTGCCGAAGCATGGCGACTGAGCCGTCGAGCGGGCGCGAGATTCTGCCCATCCCAGACAGACAACACGTCGGCGTTACCACGTACGACGCGAAGGACCCGGATACGAAGTATCCGCCGATCGAGCCGATTCAGCCACCCAAAGGAGCGCCGAACGTGCTCGTCGTGCTGATTGACGACGCCGGCTTCGCCGCGTCGAGCGCGTTCGGCGGCGTCATCAACACGCCGACCGCGGAACGCTTGGCGCAAGGTGGCTTGCGCTACAACCGATTCCATACGACGGCGTTGTGCTCGCCCACTCGGCAGGCGCTGCTGACGGGCCGCAACCACCACGCGGTCGGCATGGGCAGCATCACGGAGCTCGCGACGTCGGCGCCGGGCTACAGCTCGATCCGCCCGAAGTCCGCGGCGCCGCTCGCCGAAATCCTCAAGCTGAACGGTTATTCCACTGCGCAGTTCGGCAAGTGCCATGAGGTGCCGGTCTGGGAGACGAGTCCAATGGGACCGTTCAACCAATGGCCGACCGGCAGCGGCTTCGAGCACTTCTACGGCTTCATCGGCGGCGAGACCAATCAATGGGCGCCCGGTATTTATAGGGATACGGTGCCAGTCGAGCCGTCCGCCGATCCCGACTACCACTTCACGGTTGATATCACGGATCACGCGAGGCAG
>Ga0187846_10000399_pt1 | contig 25695 bp, 27 predicted proteins | sample TC_taG_FD_161473 | JGI IMG/M metagenome (GOLD analysis project Ga0187846, IMG submission 161473) | Biofilm microbial communities from the roof of an iron ore cave, State of Minas Gerais, Brazil - TC_06 Biofilm (v2) | ecosystem: Environmental > Terrestrial > Deep subsurface > Cave > Wall biofilm... | reverse complement strand
CGCCTCGGATCCGCGGACGTCGTGAGTTTGTTCGCGGTTGGAAAGGAGAATGGCGGTTGCACGCGCGCGGTCATCGGAACAACGAACGCGAGGTTACCGGAATTGTCGTTGGCTGGCAGTCTTGTTCGGCCGCGCCTTGCGCTGAGCAACTACACGCCCGTGGCCGGATCGATCCAAGCGTGGTATGAACTTCTTGACTCACCGACGAACATGGCCCGCTTTCAGCACGACGCGGCTGAAGCGGCGCGAGTCGCGCTCGGCATAGTCGAGCATCCGAATCCTAATGCAGCGCTCGTGCATCCGGAGATCATGGATGTCTATCATGATGGCCAACCAGAAGTTTTCGCGCGTGTGGATGGTGGTAAGCATCGGGCTTTCGTGTGGTTGGCGTACACGGGAGGCCACATGAAAGTCCTCGACGTCACGACGGAACTGGCCGCCGGCGGAAGCCACGCAGGGCTAAATTTCTTTGACACAGCCGACATCGACGGCGACGGTGTCGACGAAGTTGTAATGTTTCGAGCTGGTGATTCCGCGGGCATATATGAGATCTACAGAATTACACACGACTCGGTCCGCCGCGTTTTCGCGAGCGGACAATTCGGTTGTTAGTGCGTCCACTGACCGCCCACTCGGCCTACTCTCGGCTGGCGTAAACCAGGCCAGAGGTCTTCCGATGGCGTAGCCCTCGCGCATGAGGGGCGGCCGCTTCGTTTCCTCAGTCGCTGCAGCCTTGGCGCTCGTCGCGCTCGCGTCGGTGTTTGTCGCGGTTATCGGCGCTTCGCCCTCTCCCGCGCCAAGCGTCAGTGGAACGATAAGCCCGGCCGCCCACCCGTCTGCCCAACCGACGGCTACTGCCACTCCGACAGCACACCCCATCCCGACTCGAGGTTTAGCGCAGCCGACACCCAGTTTGTCCGACACCACGACATTCGGCCAGATCGGCGCACTCGAGCGCAACCGCAAGACCGCACCAAGCGCATTCGAAACGTATCTTCAATCGAGCGATCCCGCCGTCGTCGCGCGTGCAGCTATCGCTGTCGGACGATTGCGCAAGCGCGAAGGCGTCGCGATCTTGATACCGCTGCTGGTGGGCCAACAACCTGACAGCGTCAAAGCGGCGGCCGCATTCGCATTAGGCGTGATCGACTCGCCCGATGCGTTGTCTGCGCTGCGCAACGCGGCGCTCCATGACGCCCCGATCGTGGCGGGCACGGCGGCCGATTCGCTCGGCCGCCTCGGCGGCGCGAGCGCCGTTGAAACTTTGACGGGCCTGCTGGGAAGCCGCGATCCGTTCGTGCGCGGAAAAGCGGCGCTCGGACTCGGCGAGTCTGGATTTGCAGTCAAGCCGCAAATCACGCAAGCGCTCAGAGCTAGCACCGGCAAGCTGTTGATCGCCGCGTTTTCGAGCGAGCGCGATGAAGAGGCGCGCTGGCGCATGGCTTGGGCGATTTATCGCAGCTACTACGACATCAATCCCGGGATCTTGCGCACGATGCTCACCGACAATGAGGAGCTCGTGCGCCTCTACGGCGTCAAAGCGATCGGCCGACTCAAAGATCGCACGCTGCTCATCCCGCTGCGCCTGCTTACCGCCGATCTGTCCTGGCGGGTGCGCATCGAGGTCCGCAACGCGCTCGACGCCTTCAGAGATACGACCGAGGTCGACACGCGCCCGCCGGCAGTCCCGAAAGAAGATCTGGCCGAACCAACCCCGGTCGCTTCAAGCGCGCCGCAAGGCGACCACCCGCAAGTCGCGATCGTCACCAATCGCGGCGTCATCGTACTTGAACTGTTTCCGGACGCGGCGCCGTACCACGTTGACGCTTTTCTCACCCTCGTGGACAACGGATTCTACAACAACACGACGTTCGACCGCGTGATCCCCGATTTCGTGATCCAAGGCGGCAACCCAGACGCGGGCAAACCCACCGGCACGGGCGGTCCTGGCTTCACCGTGCCGGACGAGGTCAATCCGATCGAGCAGTTGACCGGCATGCTCGCATTGGGATTGGAGTACGACGACAAGACCAGCACGCCGATCTACGACTCCGCCGGCAGCCAGTTCTACATCACGCAGTCACCGCAGTTGCACCTCGACGAGAACTTCAGCACGTTCGGCCGCGTGGTGAAAGGGATCTCGGTAGTCTACGCCATCAACCGGCACGACCCGAATGACGTGAAGACGTCCGGCGACCCGGTCACCCGCATATACCGCTGCGAAGCCGTGACGCCACAGACACCCGACGTCGAGACGATGCTGCGCACGCGGGAGGTCGGCTACAGCCCACGCTGACCCAGCCACGGTTTTCGATCATCATCCCTGCGCGCGATGAGGAACGCTTCATCGGCAAGTGTCTCGCGTCGATTCGCGAAGCCGCGGTCGCTTATGACGGCAACGTCGAGACGATCGTCGCCCTCAATCGCTGCACCGACCGAACCGAGGAGATCGCCCGCAGCCTCGGCGCGCGCACGGTCGAGATTGGGGGCAAGAATCTCGCGGTCATCCGCAACGCTGCCGCCCGCATCGCGACAGGGGAGCTGCTCGTCACGATTGACGCTGATTCGACCATGTCGGCGAATATGCTGAGGGAAATCGATCGGCGTATCTCGAGCGGCAAGTTCATTGGCGGCGGCGTCGCCGTCCGGCCGGATCGCTGGTCGGCAGGCATTGTGGTCACCGGCGTACTCATCATGCTGTCGCTCTTTGTGCCACATGGCATTTCAGCAGGGCTTTTCTGGACGCATCGCCGGGATTTCCAGGCCATCGGCGGCTTTGACGAATCGCTCGTGGCGGCCGAAGACCTCGATTTCGCCATGCGTTTGCGCGCCCACGGCCGCCGGCTCGGCAAGCGTTTCGGCACCATCTGGGCCGCCCACATCACAACGTCATGCCGGAAGTTCGACCGGCTCGGCGATTGGTATTTGCTGAAGAACGTCAAGCTTGTGCGCGGGGTCCTCAGCGGCAAGGACAAGTCGTCAGCGAACTTTTTCTTCTACGATTTTCCGCGATAGCGCGTTTGTGCGCGGCGCACAACGCTCGAAGGCGCCGTTCGCGAACCCTTTGGCCATGATCTGTTTTATCCTCGGGTTTGTTTTCAGTGTTAGCGCGCCGGCGGCATCGGCTCCGCCGCAGGCCCTCACAGTTTTCGCGGCCGCGTCGTTACACAACGCAATGACCGACATCGCGGGCCGATTTGAAGCAACGCACCCCGGCGTCAAAGTCGCGCTGGCTCTCGACGGGAGCCAGATCTTGGAGTCGCAGCTGGCGAACGGCGCGCGCGCGGACGTGTTCGCGTCCGCAGACTCTAGGTCGATGGACAAAGCGGTGGCCGCCGGACTGGTAAACTCGCCGGTCGTTTTCGCCGCGAACAGTTTGGTTGCGATCGTGCAGACGGACATCATGGCCGTACATTCGCTGCGCGACCTCACGCACGATGGCCTCAAGGTCGCCATCTGCGTTGAATCAGCGCCCTGCGGCCGCTACACGCGCATCGCGCTCCAGCGCATGAGCGCGGACAAAGCCTTCTGGCCCGACTACGGCAAGCAAGTGATGCGCAACGTCGTCACGCAGGAATTAAACGTCGAGTCAATCGTGCAAAAGCTGATGTTCGGCGACATCGAGGCAGGCATCGTCTACGCATCCGACTCGTGGCAGAAAGGCGGCATTCGGTTGCGCACGTACCCGATACCCAACGCCGATCAGGAACTCGTCGTCTATCCGATCGCGACCGTGAAGTCGGGTGCGAACGCCGATCTTGCGCAAGCGTTTGTGGCGTACGTTCTTTCCGCCGACGGCCAATCGGTGCTGCGCGCAAGCGGCTTTCTGCCTCGTCCCTAACGAGCGGCAAGCGCGATGTCAGATCGCACGCGCAGCTCCGCGGCCGCAGCCCGAGACGGATTCGCCGCGCTGGCCGGCTCGGTGCTCGCGGCGCTACCGCTCGCGCTCATCGCGATCGCGATCGTCGCGCTCGTGGCCCGCGCACCATTCGCGAGCGTGATCTCTGCGCTGGCGCGACCAGTCGTGCAGCAAGCGCTCGCGGTCTCGCTAGCGACGACGATCGTCAGCGCCGTCTTTATCGTGCTCGCCGGTACGCCGCTCGCGCTGCTGCTCGCGCGCCGCTTCGGCGGCCGCGAAGCGCTCGAAGCCTTCATCACGCTGCCGGTCGTTCTGCCGCCGGTCGTCGCGGGCTTTGCGCTGCTGCTCGCGTTCGGTCGTCTTGGCTTGCTTGGGCACGCGCTGTCGGTGCTGGGCATTGAAGTTCCATTTACCACAGCCGCCGTGATCCTGGCGCAGACGTTCGTCGCGGCGCCGCTCTATGTGATCGCCGCCAAGAACGCGTTCGAACGCATCGATCCCGATGTGCTCGACGCAGCTGCGACGCTGCGCGCTTCTCCGGTGTACGCAGGGCTGCGCATCGTCTTGCCGCCGACTGTGCCCGCCCTCGGCGCCGCGCTCGCGCTCGCCTGGGCGCGTGCGCTCGGCGAGTTCGGCGCGACGATCACCTTCGCGGGCAATCTGCCGGGGGTCACCCAAACGTTGCCGATCGCGGTCTACGTGTCTGGGCAATCGGACCTCGACGCCGCCATCGCCATCTCAATCGTGCTGGTTGGGATCTCACTTGTCGTGCTGCTCGGATCCCGCGCGCTGCAAGCGCGCGCGTTGTCTTAATGAGCCTCACGGCCATCGGCGTGCGCGCGCACCAGGGCCGGTTCAAGCTCGAGTTTGGACTGCAGGTTGAACGGGGCGAAACAGTTGCAGTCGTCGGCGCGAGCGGCGCCGGCAAGACGACGCTGCTGCGCTGCATCGCCGGATTGTTGCGTCCGCGCTCAGGCTTGATCCGCCACAATGAAAGGCTGTGGTACGACGCCGCGCAGCGGATTTCTGTTCCTGCGCACCGGCGCGACGTGGGCATGGTGTTCGCGCACGGCGCCCTCTTCGATCATCTCACCGCGCTCGAGAACGCCGCCTTTGGTCTGCGCGCCGCGGGAGTGGCGCGCAGCGAAGCGGGCGCCCAGGCCAGATCAGCGTTGGATATCGCAGGAGCAGGGCATCTTGCAGCACGCCGTGCGCGAACGCTGTCGACAGGCGAACGCCAGCGCGTCGCGATCGCACGCGCCGTCGCGCTGCGACCAGCCGTCATGCTGCTTGACGAGCCCCTCGCGAATCTCGACCTGCACTTGCGGCCGCTCGTGCGCGAGGCGCTGCGCCATGCTCTTTCGAGCGCGAACTGCGCGACCGTGCTGGTGACGCACGAGCCGGCTGAGGCGATGCTTTTCGCGCGCCGGTTCGTCGTCCTAGAAGAGGGCAGCGTCGCGCAGGACGGCGACTTAGATGATTTGCGCAAACGGCCAGCCACGGAATACATCGCTTCGTTTGCCGGCACAAATCTGTATCAGGGCAACGCGCGACCGCTTGGCGACGGCACCACGCTCGTGCAGTCAGGCGGCGCCGAGATCATCGTGCAAGGCGCTTACGCTGGAGCTGTGAGTGTGATCGTGGATCCCGATGCCGTGGCGCTGTCGGTGCACGAACCGGAAACCTCGGCTCGCAATCATTACGCAGGTCCAGTCGAGAGCATCGTCTCGGACCGCGGTGCTTTTCGAGTCACGCTGGCGGCTGTTCCGCGAATCGCGGCGCGCGTGACGGCCGCATCGCTCGCAGCGCTTGAAATCGCACCGGGCCGGAAGGTCTTCGCTGCATTTAAGGCAGTCGAAGCGCGCATTCTCTAACGAAAAAGTCACATTCGGGCAATCAGGCGCGCCTACGCTGTGCCCGAATGCTTGCGACGGAAAAAGTCGTCGACATCGACCGCCGGTTTCTGCTTGACGGTGCGTATCGTCCACGCGCCTCGCTCAGCATCGCTGAGCGAATGGAGTATGGCTTGCGCTCGCCGCAACGCCATTTTCAACACTTCATTCAGCGGGCGCTCGCGCCGCTCACTCGGCCGCAGGAGGCTGCGGTTGCTGTCTTCCGGCCTCGAGAGGCCGGAACTACATCGGCAAGGTCGCGGCTGTCCGCCTTGGCCGGCGTGCAGCGAAGCTCGTCGCGCTTGCGACCAATGGTCGAGTTCACGTCGACACACGCTGCTCTCACAAGGCCTGGACGGCTTAACAACGCGGCGTGGGGCGATTCCGCCGGAGTGCGCGAAAGCGCTGAGCCAAAAGGGCGTGACGCAGGCGTGCGTTTTCGTGTGCGCGCCGACGGCTGCATTCTACTCGGAATGGTGCATGGCCGCACACTCGTAACGCGCTTGCTTACCGGAAGGTGCCATGGAGCTCTCAAACCAGATTGAGTCGGTCGTCTCAGATCTAAGACGCGCGGGTTCGCCTGGTTCGATCGGCGACGCAGCCGACCGTGGGCCAGGTGTCTTGGTCGACCCCGACGTGCTGTCCGACGGTTCCCGGTTCGTACCGAGCTCGAATCCGCTGGCGGTCGCGGTCGACGGCAAGGGCTTTTTCGTCCTCGAGGACGCAGGCGCGCGTCTTTACGGACGTCTTGGGAATTTTTCGGTTGACGCGCGAGGAGCGCTTGTCGATTCGGAAGGACGAGCGGTCATCGGGTTTGCCATCCGCGCTGACGGAACTGAAGCGGATGCTGCTCCGATTGCGATAGCGGCGCGAGATGCCGCTTCGAAACGCTTCTCTTCCTTTAGTATTGACGAGGCCGGCGTTTTGCACGCCGTGCTACCAAGCGGACCCAGCGCACACCAACGCAGCGCACGAGCCAAAGTTCCAATAGCTCGGCTCGCGCTTGCGATGTTCCCGGCACCCGAGCGTTTGCGGCGTGCCGGGGAATCGACCGTCACTGCGACGAGCTTGTCGGGAGCGGCTGAATTGGTCGCGCCGGGCAACCGTGGTGCGGGAAGGCTCAAGCCTCGCGTTCTTGCCGCCGGGGCCATTGACATTGAAGGCGACCTGCGAGCGCTGTGGATATTCCGGCGCAGGCGCGAACTTGAGACAGCTCTCGCGTCTGCGTTCGATTCCTGCATTCGCACGGCGCTTGGCCTGGTTCGATGACTGCGCAGGTGAACTCACCGCGGCCTCGTCGCCCTACATGGCGACCCGCGCCTGCGCCTGCCGCACGCGTCGAGGATGACGGCCCGGCGAGGTTGCGAGCACTAGCGGCGACCGCCGTGCAGCGCGCTCGCGCCGTCTTGCTGGCTCGCGTGACGGCTACATGCTCAGAGCCCCAGCGCATGTTCTATGTTCCGAACCCGGGCACCGATCGCGTTTGGCTCTGCGATTCAGGCCGCACGTCGTGTTGGTGCGCGCTCGACGGACGATCGCAGCGGGCGTTGCTCGAGCATGTGCTCGCAGGTCCAGGGGCAGCTACTCCAACTGCCGTTGAGCGCACGATCGTCGCCGAGTGCATCGGCCGTTTGCTCGCATCGTCGCCGGACGACGCTTGGAGCGAGTCGGCGAAGATACTGCCGCGCAGCGATGCCTGGCACTGCACCGTTGATATCGGCGGAGGCAATAGCAGGCGTGCCATTCTCTTGTTGTACACAATTGCCGAGCCGCAGCCGGCAGCCGGGCGTCCCGTAGTTCTTGACGACATTCCCATCGATTTGGCTGCTGAGCTGGATGGCGTGAACGTGACGTTGAGCCAACTGACGGGTTGGTCGCGAGGTTCGGTCGTGCCGCTCGGCCGTCCACCGAACGAACTGCGAGCGGTGCTTACGGTGACGCACGGTCCACGAATGCGGTGCTTTGTCGGAGAGTCGGGCGGCAGGCGCGCCGTGAGCGTGCGAGGCTTTCATGGGCCACCCTCGCGGTGAACGACGGCGTTGCGCTCACGTTCGAAACACTCGGCGACATCGAAGTAACCGTGAGCGTGGTGCTCGGAGGCGCGCGCCGGACGATCAGATCAGTTCTCGAGCTGCGGGAAGGGTCCGTCGTGCCGCTCGACGTGAGTTCCTCAGCGCGCGTCCAGATGCTCGTCAATGGCGTGGCCATCGCGACCGGTGAAATCGTCGAACTCGACGACGGCACGCTTGCGATCGAAATCGTCGACGTGCGCACGCACGTGCCGGGGGACGCGCCTTGACCGAGCAGCTGGTGCGCGCCTTCACGAACGCAGGGCACGGGGCAACGCCGGTCGACTTGCTCGTTGTCCTCTTCGGCCTCAGCCTCGTCCCTCTGCTCGCAGTTTCCGTCACGTCGTTCACCCGGATCGTCGTGGTGCTCGGACTCCTGCGAGCTTCTCTCGGCACGCAATCGTTGCCGCCGAGCGCCGTGCTCATTGCCCTAGCGATGCTCCTGAGCGGCGTCATCATGATGCCGACGCTCGAGCGCATTAAGGCCGGCGCTCTGACGCCGTATTTCGCCCACAGGATTTCGAGCGGTCAAGCAATCCAGCGCGGCGCCGGCGAGCTGCGCCGCTTCATGCTGCGACAGACGCGCATGTCGGACGTCGCTGCGTTCGAACGCGCGACGCAAGCGCGTTCTAAAGAACGCGCTACCACATTCATGGAGGCGCCAAGGGATGCGCCTCCGGGGAGCGCCGGCGCGAACAAGGCGACATTTTCAGTCGTTACGGCTGCATTCATGGTGGGCGAATTGCGCGCGGCCTTCGCGATGGGCTTCGCGTTTGCGCTGCCTTTCGCCGTCATCGATATCGTGGTCGCAGCGGTGATGATATCTCTGGGGATGTTCATGGTATCACCGTCCTCCATCGCGCTGCCGATCAAACTGCTGCTCTTCGTCGTGGCCGACGGCTGGTCCATCGTGTGCGGCGCGCTCATCGCGTCGTTCCGTTAAGTCGTGGAAGGTTGGGGAGTCCATCTCATGACCACGGCTTTACAGGCCGCCTTAGTGCTGTCGTTGCCGCTGATCGCTGCCGTGGCGCTCATCGGAGTCGTCACAGGCATCGCGCAGACCGTCGTCCAGATCCAGGACCAGAACATCTCATTCTTGCCCAAACTTATCGGCGTTGCGTTCATCGTCGCCATCGCCGGCGCGCCGGCATTGGCACTGCTCGTCCTGCTGTTTCGTTCGGCCGCTGCGTCTGCGGTCCGCGCGATCGGCCATTGATATGGAGATAAGCCTCATGGAGACGAGGTTTGTCGCCGGGTTTGCGGCTTGCGCCGCACTTGTGACAACCCTCCCAGTTGTCGGCGCGCGAAGCGTGCCGAGCATCGTGAGAGCTGCCCTCGCGATCGCCCTCGCGCCTTTAGCTGCTGCGCACGTACATGCGGCGGTCAATAACCCTGCATCGCATGTTGCAATCGAAGCGTGCGTGGCAGCGCTGGGTGGGGCGACGATGGGACTGTGTGCCGCCATTGTCGCCGGAGCGGCGGCATCTGCAGGCGCCCTCCTCGACGTAGCGATTGCCGCTTCACCGGCCGGAGCAGACAGGGCATCAGGGAGCTCCGGGCCATTCGCTATGCTCTTGACGCTGGGCTTCGGTGTCGTACTGCTCTCAAGTGGCGGGCTCACGTGGCTGCTAAGCAGTTTTGTCGCGCTCTTTGATACTGCGAACGGCCACGCCCACGCCGCCGCCCTGGTCGTCGCATTGGGGAGGGTCGCTTACGACGCAGCGATCGCAGCGGCTTTACCGCTGCTCGGGGCTTGCGGAGTAAGCTCGCTGGTTGCAGCCGCCGCCGCGCGTGCCGCTCCACGGATCAACGGAATGCTGCTTGCACCGGCTTTGAGCTCGCCGCTCGCTCTCGCTGTCGCGCTGGCGGCAGTGCCCGGACTGTTCGTCCTGCTTCATCGGCTCGCGGGGCTGACCGTGCGACTCGCTCAAGCGGCGTGAGCGATGCACACAATCGCACCGAACAGCCGACAGCGCGCCGGCTCGAACGTGCCCGCCACGAAGGCCGATTGCCGCACAGCATGCTGGCTGCAGCTGCGCTTGCGGTGTTTCTCTTCGCTCTGCCGGTCCTTGCCGCGCTGCACGCTGCGGGAGAATGGGTCACTCTCTTTCGCGCGACCGCTTACATTGCACAACATCCGGCTGATGCAGCCGACGCCTCTTTGCGCGCTTGGAGCGTTTGGCCAGGCAGCTGGATCGCGCTCGCCGCCGCCGGCGCCGCCGCGGTCGCCGCCGCGATCGGCGCCTCGACCGCGACCGGAGCACTGGGCATTTCGCTCGCCGCACTAGCGCCCCGCATTTCGCGCCTGTCCATGCGCTCAGGCATCCGACAACTCATCAGCCTGCAAGGTGCGCTGCACGCAGCGGGCGCAGCGCTCGCCGTCGCGATCATCGCGTGGGCCGTGGTACCGGCGATTCGCGCGCTGATCGAACTGGCGTCCCTTGGCTATCCGCCAGGCATCTACGTGATGGCGCTGAGCGGGCCGCTCAGAGCGACGTGGTTACGCATTGCGGTGGGGCTGTCAGCGCTGGCACTTGCCGAAATCTGGTGGACGCGCAGGCGCGCATTCTTGGCCTTGCGCATGACCCCACGCGAAGTCAGAGAAGAACGGGCGGAGACCGAAGGGCGTCCAGAGCTCCGTTCGCGGCGCCGCGCGCACGCTGCGAACATTGCGCGCGACATAGGGATCAGCGCGATTCGCACGGCTAGTGCGATCGTCGTCAACCCAACCCATGTCGCCGTCGCACTCCGCTATGCACCTCCAACGATCGACGTGCCGACCGTCGTCTCACGTGGCGCGGATCTTGCCGCGCTGCTCGTACGATCGGCGGCCGCGCTTCATGACGTGCCGATCGTCGAATCGCCGGAGCTGGCGCAGGCTCTTTATGCCCGTCTTCGCGTCGGCCAAGCCATCCCGGAGGACTGTTACGCCGCCGTTGCAGCCGTGTTTGCCTGGCTTATCAGGACGCGCGGCGGTTTTGCCGGTGCGACCGAAACGGGCGCATGAAAGGATTCACGGCAAGCAGCGCGCTGGCGGCGGCCGTGCTGGCGATTGTGGCGATGCTCGTCCTCCCACTGCCGCCCCCGCTGCTCGACGTGTTGCTCGCACTCGACATCATGGGGGCGGCCACTGTGCTCGTCATCGCGCTCTCGTTGGGGCAACCGCTAGAATTCGCCGCGTTCCCGGCGCTGCTGCTTATCGCGACGCTCTTTCGGCTCAGCCTGGACGTTTCGGCGGCGCGGCTCATCCTCACCCAGGGTGACGAAACCGGCGGCGTTGGCTCGGTGATCCCTGCATTCGGCGAATTCGTGATGCGCGGTAACGTCGCGGTCGGGCTGCTCATGTTCGTCATCCTCATCGTCGTGCAGCTCATCGTGGTGACGAATGGAGCACAGCGCGTGGCCGAGGTCGCAGCTCGGTTCACGCTCGACGCGATGCCAGGCAAACAGATGGCGATCGACGCAGACCTCCACGCGGGCGTGATCGACGCGGCCGAGGCGAAGGCGAAGCGTGTTGCGATTCAATCGGAAGCTGACTTCTACGGTGCAATGGACGGCGCCGGAAAATTCGTGCGAGGCGACGCAATCGCCGCGCTCGTCATCGTCGCGATCAACGTCGTTGCGGGCGTGGGCATCGGCGTCCTAGTGCACCACATGGACGCAGGGAGTGCAGCGCAGACGTTCGCGCTGCTGTCGATCGGCAATGCGCTTGCGACAACGATCCCGGCGTTTTTGCTCTCGACGGCGATGGGCGTGGTCGTCACGCGCGCCTCAACTGGCGGAAATCTCGGCGCCGATCTGGCGCGCCAGCTGCTGGCGCGTCCTGCCGCGCTGCGCACGGTCGGCGTTTCGATGCTCGGCTTGGCTTTGGTGCCCGGGTTGCCGCACGCGGCGTTCGGACTGCTCGGCGCGCTCGGTTTGATCGCCAGCTCTGCCGTGCAACGTGCGAGCGAGAGGCGCCGAGACGTCGCGCTTGCCGACGAGCGGCGCCGCAAAAGAGCCGAAGCCGGCAAACCTGAAGGCGCGATTGCGCTGCTCGGCGTGGAGCAGTTGAGCATCGACGTGGGGGAGCATCTGCTGCCTCTGCTTGAGGAGCCGGCCGGCAACGTGCTGCTGCAGCGGATCGGCGTTCTTCGCAGAGCGCTCGCGCTCGAGCTCGGACTGGTCATCCCAGGCGTGCACATACGCGACGATCTTCGGCTACCGCGGCGCGGGTTTGCGATCCGAGTGCGCGACCGAGTCGTGGCGCGCGATCAGATGCACCCAGACCGGGCGCTCGCGATCGGAACGCCGGCTGCGCTGTCGCGAATGAGCGGCGAAGCCACGAAGGATCCGGTGACGGCGCTCGACGCCAAGTGGCTCATGCCGGCTGGTGACGCGACCGTGGACTCCGAGCGGTCTGGGCAGCGGAGCCCCAACGAAACGCTTCAAACCGACGAGTCGCTCGTCGTCGATCCAGTCGCCGTTCTCACCAGCAAGTTGGGAGCGGTCGCACGCGATCACGCTGCGGCGCTGCTCGGTCGTCAAGAGGTGCAATCGCTGCTCGATCATATGCGGCGCACGAATCCCGCGACGATCAAAGGGGTAGTGCCCGAGCTTGCAGGGCTGGGGATCGTGCAGCGGGTGCTGCAGCACTTGCTGCGCGAACGCGTGTCGATCCGCGATCTCACCACGATTCTCGAAACGCTCGCCGACGAAGCAGAGCACACGAAAGACGCGGCTGAGATAGGTGAACTGGCGCGACGGAGACTTGGTCCTGCGATCTGCGCGTCGCTCGCGGATAATTCTGGCGTGGTCGGGGCAATCGCACTTTCTGCTGAAGCGGAGGCCGCGCTGGCGGGCGCGATTGTAGCCGGCGAGCGCGGTTCCGAATTCAGCCTTGACCTCAACGAGGCGCGCGCGCTCGCACAAGCAATCACCGGCGCGTTTCGCGACGCAGCCACGATGATTTTGGTGTGCGCGCCACGTCTGAGGCTCCCGCTCGCGAGGTTCCTCGAAACGCGCGAGATGCGCGCAACCGTTTTGAGTTTGGCCGAAATCGCGCCAGGCTATGCCGTCGAGGTGCGAGCGACGGTGAATCTTGAAGGACTCCCCTTTCGCGCGACGGCGCGGTAAGGGTTGGCGCGAAACGCGGCGAAGTGAGCGAGCCGCACGTCAACGTTCTGAAAGGCGCGAACCTTTCCGATGTTCTGGTTTCGTTGGAAGAACCCGATCAAGCTCGTCCTCATCCTTGCGCTGTGCGTCGGATGCTACTTCGCGTTCACGCCGCTGCGGCAGAAGATCAAACTGGGGCTCGACTTGCAGGGCGGCCTGCGCGCACTCGTCGAGCTCGAGCCGACCGACACCGTACCGAAGATCACGCCCGACATCCTCAAGCAAGAACTCCTCGTGCTGCAAACCCGTCTCGGCGGCCTCGGCGTATCTGAGCTGACCTTTGAGCCGGTCGGCAACAACCGCATCAATATCGAGATGCCCGGTCTGCGGGATCCAGAGCAGGCGATCTCGCTCATCCGCGAAGCCGCCGTGCTCGAGATGCGTCCGCTCACGGCAGATCTGAACTCGAGGGCCTACGCGTCGCTCAACGGACCAGACAGGAGCTATGCGCTGACAGGCGCCTACAAAGACTCGGGTCCTGCGATTATCACAGGGGCGGATATGACGAGTGCGGCGGCGGGTTCCGGCACGGCCGGCGGTTACGTCGTCAACTTCTCCCTCAACTCGGCAGGCGCCAAGAAGTTCTACGATTGGACGAGCAAGAACATCGGCAAGCCGCTGCCGATCTTTCTGGATAAGCGCTTCATTTCAGGTCCCATCGTCCAAGGCGCCATCTCGCAGAACGGCCAGATCACCGGGAACTTTACGAGCGAAGAAGCAGCCCGGCTGGCGAACGAGCTGTCCGCCGGCTCGCTCAAAGTCCCCACCAAGATCCTCGAGACCGAAAACGTCGGTCCGACGCTCGGCGCAATCGATCTGCAGAAATCGCTGGTCGCATCACTTGCCGGCTTGGGGATCGTGCTGCTATTCATGTTGGCGGTCTACCGATTGCCCGGATTTCTCGCCGACATAGCGCTCGTCGTCTACTGTTTCATGATGTTCGCCTACGTGTCGGCGTTCGGCGTCGTGCTGACGTTGCCGGGCATCGCCGGCTTCGTGCTGTCGATCGGCATGGCAGTCGATGCGAACGTGCTGATCTTTGAACGCCTCAAGGAAGAATTGTGGGCCGGGCGCACCACGCGCGCAGCAGTCGCGGTCGGGTTCAAACGCGCCTTCTGGACCGTCTTCGATTCACACGTGACGACGATCGTCGGAGCGCTCGTCCTCTACTGGCTTGGCACCGGGACCGTCAAAGGGTTCGCGTTTACGTTGCTGTGGGGCACCGTCTTCTCGCTGCTCACGGCGGTCTACATCACGCGCGCTTTCGTCGACGTCGTTGTGGATAACGACGTCGCTACCGCGCCGGCGGCGTACGGGGCGTAACCTAGGTGTTCTTCCGCAACCTCAAATGGGATATCATCGGGCAGCGCAACTATTGGTTTGCGCTGTCGCTGGCAGTCATTATCGCCGGCTTCATCGCGCTGATCATCCATCACGGCCTGCCGCTCGGCCTGTCGTTCACTGGCGGCACATCGATCGACGCGAAGTTCGCGCAGCCGGTGACCGAGCTGACCGTGCGCCAGGCGCTTGCGCACGTCGAGGTCGTGGACAAACCCGGCATCACCGCGCAGCAGAAGGCGAGCAACGCCGAGCTGCGTGCTGCGCTGGCGCCGTTGCGCCGCGGCGACATCAACGTGCAGCTCGCAAGCAAGCCCGAGGACAAAGCGCCGAACGAGCGCGCGATCATTAGCGCCCAGACGTCGATCGCCGACCCCGGCCCCGTCTTCGACGCGCTCGATCGAGCGGGTCTGAAGGTCGATCGCAGCCAGAGCCAGATCACCTCGGTCGGACCGAGCTTGAGCAAGGAGTACCTGAACAAGTCGCTTGCGGCGCTGGTGATCGCGTTGCTCTTGCAGCTGCTCTACATCGCGTTCCGCTTCGGCAACCAGTTGCGCTACGGCATCGTCGCCGACATCGCGCTCATCCACGACGTGCTGGTGATGGTCGGCATCTACGCGATCGCCAACCGCAAAGCGGACGACGCCTTTCTCGCCGCGTTGCTGACGGTGATCGGCTACTCGGTCATGGATTCGATCGTCATCTTCGACCGGATCCGCGAGAACGGGCGAGTCATGCCCGACGTGCCGTACGACAAGATGGTCAACACGTCGCTGCTGCAGACGATGACGCGTTCGGTCAACACGCTTGCGACCGTGATCATCGTGCTGCTCGCGCTGCTGCTCTTCGGCGGCGACACGCTCAAGAATTTCGCGTTCGCGCTGCTGGTCGGCGTGACGAGCGGCGCGTATTCCTCGATCTTCATCGCCAGCCCATTGCTGGTCATATGGAAGAACTTCGATTTGCGCAAGCATGCCGGCGAACGTGCCGCCGCCGTCGCGGCCGAAGCCGCGGCCGCGGGCCCGTCGCGCATCGCTGACGCGCCGATGCGCCGCATCCCGCCCAAACAGAAACGTCCGCTGCAGCCGCCGCCTCGCTACCGCCGCAAGCGCGCGCAGGCGACCGATCGTTGGGATTCGGGCGCGCAGGACGAGAGCGGCGGCGTCCTCACGGAGACTGAAGGTTCAGCAGCCGACGCCAGCGCCGGCCAAGATGCAGAAGCAGGCGACCAGAGCTGAGGTCCTCGCGCGCATGCGCGACGAGCGCTCCCGCGCGCTGCGCCTGCCGCTCGCGACCAATGCGCTGCTGGTAGTCGTCAAACTCGGCGTGTGGTTTGTGTCAGGCTCGGTGAGCGTCTTATCGGAGGCCGTGCACTCCGCGGCCGACCTCATCGTCACGGTCATGCAGCTGTTCTCCGTGCGAGCGGCATCGCGTCCGGCCGACGAAGATCACGCCTACGGTCACGGGAAATTCGAGAACATCAGCGCCGCGCTGCAGGCTGTCGTTATCCTGGGCATCGCCGCGGTTGTCGTAGTAGAAGCGATCGCGCGACTGCGTTACGGAGGCAGCATCGCGCATCTCGATCTCGGCATCGCCGTCATGGTGGCGTCCGGTGCCCTCAACGTCTTCGTGTCGCGGCGCGTTGCGCAGTCCGCGGCGCACGAAGGCTCACCCGCGTTGGCCGCGCAGGCCTATGAGCTGCGTGCCGACGTCTGGACGGCGCTTGGCGTGGCCGGAATGTTGCTCGCGATCCGGATCACGCACTTCACCATCCTCGACCCGATCTTCTCACTTGTCGTCGCGGGCGTGATCGCGCATTCGGCGTACGACTTGACCGCCGGCGCGTTCGGCGAACTGACCGATCAGCGGCTGCCGACGGCGGATGAGGCGCGCATTCGGGAAATCATCGAACGCCATCAGGGGCTCTTCGTCAGCTATCACAAGCTGCGGACACGGCGCTCCGGGGGCGGCGAGTTCATCGACTTCCATCTCCAGATGCCGGGCAACCGGCCGCTCAAAGAGGCGCATGACATGTCCGATGCGATCGTCGCGGACATCAAACGCGCGTTGCCGCGCGCCCACGTCTTGATTCACCTCGAGCCGGAGCGCTCGTCGAAGGTTCCATAAAGCACCTTACCGCCGCTGATGCGCGCGAAGGGCGTAAGTTGATGCTCGGCCTCTTTGCCGATCCCCAGAAGGTGCACAACACGTGCCCCTCGCGCCAGTGCCGCATCGGCGATCAAACGACGGTGGCAGCGCCACCACAACGTTTCGCTGCACATCACCGCCGTCGGCGTCTCGGCTGCGCGTCCTCGCAGCTCGTCGAGCGCCTGCCAAAACGATGCCTCGAGCATGTAATCGGCGTACGCCCGAAATGCAGGATGCTTCCAGGCGGCATTGGGACTCGCAGGACCTAGTCCGCGTCGCCTGCCACCGAGCGCCGGTATATGTTCGTATGCGATCCCGGCGGCACGAAGCGATGCTCGCAATGCCTCGGCACCAAACTGCGGATTCGTGCGCGAGCCTGGATACGCGCGAACGTCCGCAACCAGCGCTATGCCCGCCTGTTGCAGGATAGCGAGAAACTCTTCGATTGGACGGGTTCCGTGCCCGATGGTATATAACGTCATAGCCGGCGATGGTCACGAATATGATTGTTGACCTGACCGGTCCGTCCTCCGGACTCGCGGGCGAAGCCGACGTACTTGCGAAAACAGGCACGACGCTGTTACGGCGGCGGGGTGCGGCCGGCGAGGAAGCCGATTGGGTGAAACGCACCTTCAATCCGCGGTGGGCGAGAGAGGCGACATTCGGTTGGAACTGGTTCGCGAAGAGCGCCGACGGCCGGACCGTCGGGTTCGCGTGCTACGAGCAGCGAACGGTGCGCTTTTGGTGGGTGAGACGCTGGCTCAAGAAGTCCGATGTAGGGTTCTTCGGCCCGATTGGCGTTGATTCGTCGCTGCGCGGAAACGGTCTTGGATGCTTGCTCGTACGCCGCGCGCTCGCTTCGCTTCGCGAGCTCGGCTACGCGCGCGCCATCATCCCGCACGTCGCTAGCGAAACGTTTTACGAGCGCTGCTGCAGCGCGCGCGTCGTCGAACGTCTTAAGTTCCTCGGCGTCTTCTAGATCCTCCGAGCTTCGCTGGCGCTCGCTCGGAACGCTCCACGGCGGCCTCAAGAGGCCGCCACTACACTTCGCTCGCTCGGAACACTCCAATCAAGCTCTAAGCCACCAGCACCGCACGATCGTCACGTGCGTCGTACGCACCGAGCGCGCGCGCAAGCTCGCGCCCGTGCACCGCTCCGAAGAATTCGTTGTGCGTTTCGGTTACGCCGCCGGAACTCCAAGGGTCGTACTGTTGCGGCGTGAGCGGCAGATGTTCGGTCGGTCCCGCGGCGTCAGCGTAGGACGAGTTGAGCGGCGCGAACCACGCATACTCGCGATGCGCTAGCACGAGCGCGCCAACTGCGTCTCTAGCTGCAGCTGCAGTGTTGCGCACAGACGCTGGAAGGCGCGAATCCGACGCGATAGCGTCGTAGACGGCTTCGGCGGGCCGGTCCGCATGATACACCATGTCGGCGGAATGGTCGAACCGCGCCATCCCTGGGATCGAGCGGATGTCCGAGCGCACGTCGTGCAGCATGTCGGCGCCGCTTGGCAGGCGCCGCAGGCCGACCACCGAGGCGTTGAAACCCGCGACAGCCGAGCGAACTGCTTGGATCTTCGCTGGATCGAGATCGAAAACGCCAAACGCCGCGGCGGGATGATAGCTCGACCGCGCGTCGCCATAGCGAGTCTGCATCGTCGCATCGACGACCGCGGAAGCCCAATCGCCGGGCTGCGTGAGCGCATCGGCGATCTTCGCTGACGGAGCACCGGGAGCGAGCATGGTCTCGGGGCTTGCAGCAAGATAGCGGACGCCGCTGCGCGACAGCGCGTCAGCAAAGCCAAGCGTCGCCATCAAACATTGATTCGCGAGTACGCCTGTGACGGATGAATCGGCTCCGGGGTGGCTCCTTTCGAAGAGCGCACGCCCGTCTGCGATCGCACCCGCGATGTCGTCCATCTTCATGACAGCGCCGCCGTTGGCGTCGCTCTCGAGTCCCCCGCCGTCACCGGCGCCGTGATCGACGAGGTCGAGCCAGACGTCCGCGCTGCCGAACTTGGAATCGGATTCGCGCTGCTCGAGCGTGCGATTGACGAACGCGGCAAGCGTCGCGCGGCTGCTCATGTCGCGCGCCGACTCGATGCGCACGACGTGCTGGGCGCCGTTTTGGATGATCGACCATTCAGTGCGGAGATCGCCCTGTTTGAACGGCGCCTTGCGCACGCCCGTGGTATCCTCGGCGACGACCTTGAGCGCAGGGTTGGTTCGCGTCTCCCGGACGAAATCAGTGACGTTGCGCTCTTGGACGGCATCGAGGTTGTTATCGCCGTCGCGATAGACGCCGAAGACAACCCGATGGGACCCGACCGCGGCAGCGGCGGAGATCTGCATACACGTGCCCTCTCTTGACGGTTAGCTGAGGGCCATATCACGCAGGCTTAGGCCGGCGTCAAGGGCGTTCGTCCTGGAAACGTTCAACCCCGCGGGGACGCCGGGATCAAAGGCTGTTCAGCGCCTTGATCCGCCCGGAACGAATAGCCGCGAGCAGCGCGTTGTAGTCGCGTTCGTTCTGCTCGGCATACGATTCGGCGAACGCGCAAATCGCGCGATCGAACGCCTCGCCGCGCCCGAGATAGCCCGCGATCAGGGTGGCGTGGCTAGAGCGGGCGTGGGCGCGCGCGAGCGTTCGGCCGCACAGCGCCGCATAATCGATCAAGTCACGCCGGGCCATAGCCGGCACGGCCGCCGAAAATTTCAGATCGCGGAGCTGGCGTACGTAGTAGTCGTTGCTCACGCCGCGCACCCAGCCCAAGAACATGTCGCTGGCCGCCTGCATCAGCCGCTGGCCGTGGACCACGCGCTCGCCGTGGTTCGCGTAGCGGCTCTTGCCCAGAAAACGCTCGAGGACAGATGCCTGCGCCTCTTTGACTTGCAGCAACAGCGCGTCGTCCTTGTTTTTGCCGATGAACAGCGCGATGTAGCAGCGCGTGCCCACGCTCCCAACGCCGACGACTTTCGAAGCGAAATCCACCAGGCGGTAGCGGCTCAGCAACTCCCGGCGATCGTCCTGGAGCGTCGCGCGGTATTCCTCGACATCGCGCGCCAAGCGGCGCACGCGTTCGGTATCGTTGAGATGCTCGATGAGCGGCGCGTCGTCTTGGATCCGATACGTTCGGCCCTTGCGCACGACGAAGTTCGGCAGCCCGTGATTCAGGGTGCGGTGGATTGCATCTCGCTCCGCGTGTTTCGCAGCGGCAATGTAGCTGCGCGGCACGATCTCGAGCGCCTTGCGCACGTCGACGCGCGAATACCAGACGTTGAGATAGCCGAGGTTCGCGAGCTCGTGCATCTCGCGGCGGTAGGCTTGTGCACCTGCTCGCGCGATCGATCGTGCATCCTTGCGCCGCAAGCCGTTTGTACGTGCCGCGACGAAGCTGCTCGCCGCCAGCCGCTTGAGGTCCCATTCCCACGGCCCGCGCAAGGTCTCGTCAAAGTCGTTGACGTCGAAGATGACGTTGCGCTCTGGTGTCGCGAACAGCCCGAAATTGCTCAAATGGGCGTCGCCGCAGATCTGCGCCTTGATGCCGGTGACCGGCCTGCCACCCAGGTCGTACGCCATGAGCAGTGCGGACCCGCGGAAGAATGCAAACGGCGAGGTCGCCATTCGGCCGTAGCGGATGGGAACGAGTTCGGGCAGCCGCGTGCGGTTGGACTCGATGAGCAAGTCGATCGGGTCGCTGCGCCGGGCGGCCGGCGCCCACTCGCCCTGACTCGAGCGCGGCACCTTGGCACGCAGGGCCTTGCCGGCAGCGTAGCGCTCCGCGTGCGTCATCGTCTCTGGAACGAAGATCTGCGTGTTTCGCCTTCTTGCGCTCATCTGCGGGTCTCGATTGCAACTTCTTGCGTGGCCGAGCGGTACCCCTACTGGGGCGCAAAGCCGATTTTGGAAAGGGTTGCATCTGCCATGGCGGTGTTATCTCGGTCAGCGCTCATCGGTTCCAGGATACTCGCGGTGGCGGGCGTTACCATATTCGCCACCGGCGTGATTCATCTCGTCGTCACGCCGTCGCTCTACCGGTGGTTCGGGGCGTACGTCGGCCACTGGCTGCACGTCATCGGTCCGCCGTTTCTGCTCAATCACTTCATCGTGGGCATTCTCTTGCTTGCGCTTGGCATCATCACGTGCATCGCGGCGAGCGGCGTCGCGATCTCTGACCGGCGCGCGTGGTGGACGGCGCTGGTGAGCGCCGTTTCGGTCGCGAGCCTGCCCGTGCTCCTCGTCGTGCTCATGCGCGGGGGGATGTATGACGCGAAGCCCTTCGTCGCGGCGGAGATCCTTGTCACCCTTTCCGCCATCGCGATGCTCGGCGCTGTCATGATTGCGAGTCCTTACAAACTGCGCACGCCGCATCCGGGCTGACGTCGAGGTAATGCCGCGCGGCGCCGCTAAACGCCGGACTCTAACGGGAGGGTGAAGCGATGGCGGAATTCCTTGGGTTCGATCACGTCGACACACGCGTGCGCTCGATGGCAGCCGTCGAAGCATTTTACGATCGGCTCATGCCGGAGCTCGGTCTGCCTAACAAAGAACTCCATTACGTCGACGCGTCCGGCGAGTGGACACCTGTGAAAGCCGGCGACAAGTACAATACCATCGAGTACCACGAAAAGCCGCCCCCGGGCGGGATAGCGCATTTTATCGGTTTTATCGAGGACCCGGCCATGAAGCCCACATCCACGCGCATCGCGTTCCGGGTTCGGTCGGTCGCCGAGCTCGACCGCTGGGTCGAGTTCCTGCGCGGAATCGGGGCGAAGACAGTCGAACCGTCGCCATCATACGAGTATCCGGCCGTGTTCTTCGAGGATCCGGCGGGTACGAAGCTCGAGGTGGTCGCGCGTGAGCCCGGCGCGTGAAGGTGCGGTGGATGAACGCTACGGATTTGCAGGCTAAGATCCGCTCGATTCCGGATTTTCCGATCGAAGGCATCCTATTCCGCGACATCACCCCGATCTTGCAGGATCCGGCGAGCCTCAAGGCCGCGATCGACATGATGGCCCAGGCGTACAAAAACGCGCGCGTCGACGTCGTGGTCGGCATCGAAGCGCGCGGCTACATCCTCGGCGCGCCGGTCGCCTATCAGATCGGCGCCGGCTTCGTGCCGGTGCGCAAGCCCGGCAAACTTCCCTACGACAAGATCAGCGTCGACTACGCGCTCGAATACGGCACGAACACGCTCGAGATGCACAAGGACGCAGTCGCCGGCGGGCATCGCGTGCTCATCGTGGACGACTTGCTCGCGACCGGCGGCACCGCCGCCGCCGTGCGCGAGATGGTGGAGAAACTCGGCGGTAGGATCATCGGTTTTGCGTTTCTCGTCGAACTTGCCGCGCTGAACGGCCGTGCCAAACTGCCGGGCGCCGACGTCAAGTCGTTCATCACGTTTTAGGAGGCTTCGATCAATGCCGCTCGTCATGGAATGCATGCTCAGGACGCCGCGTCTCATCGTCCGCTTGCCGCGTCCCGGCGACGCCGAGGCGATCGCAGCCTACTACCGGCGCGACTTCGAACACCTCAAGCCGTTCAGCCCGCCGCTCGAAGCGATGCTCGACGAAGCGTATTGGCAGACTAGCATCAGCTTCATCAACGCCGAGTTCGACGCAGGCCAATCCTGCCGCACGTTCCTCTACGAACTTGACGATCATACTGTCGTCGGCGTCGCCAACCTCACCAACGTAATCCGCGGCGCGTTCCAGGCAAGTTATCTCGGCTACAGCATCCTGTGGACGCACGAAGGGCGCGGCCTCATGACGGAAGCGCTGCGCGCGCTCATCGACTACGCCTTCGACGACATGCGCCTGCATCGTATCATGGCAAACTACATGCCGGCCAACCATCGCAGCGCGACGCTGCTCAAGCGGCTTGGATTCCAGGTCGAAGGGCGCGCCAAAGACTACCTGTACATCAACGGGCGGTGGGAGGAGCACATCATGTCTGCGCTGGCCAACGAGGCCTGGACCGAGCCCGTTTAGTGCCGCCTTCGCGTTTGTGAGCCCGGTCGAGTAGGCGTGGGCGCTGCGCTAGCCAGGCGCCCGTTGCTAATGTCCCGCTTGTCCCTGTAGAATAGACATATATCCACATGGCGACAACGATTGCGGAGCTGACCAAGCAGGTCAAACGGTACCACCCCCGCCTCGACGAGGCGTGGCTGAAGGGTGTCTATGAGTTCGCCGAGGCTGCCCACGGCGGTCAGCGGCGCGCCAGCGGCGACAGCTTCATTTCCCACCCGCTTGCCGTCGCCTCGATCCTCGCCGACATCGAGATGGATCCGGCGAGCATCGCAGCCAGCTTGCTCCACGACGTCGTCGAGGACACGACCATGCCGCTCGAGGAGATCGAGCGCCGCTTTGGCCCCGAGATCGCCTCGCTCGTCGACGCGCTCACCAAACTCACCAAGATCCCGTATCAGACGAAAGAAGACGTCAAGGTCGAGAACTTGCGCAAGATGTTCTTGGCGATGGCCAAGGACGTCCGCGTCATCATCATCAAACTCGCCGACCGCCTTCACAATCTGCGCACGCTCGACAGCCTGCCCTCAGCCAAGCAGAAGGCCATCGCCGAAGAGACGCTCGAGATCTACGCGCCCCTGGCTCACCGTCTTGGCATCTATAAGATCAAATGGGATCTCGAGGATCTTTCCTTAGAATACCTCGAGCCGGCGGCATACCGAGACATCGCCGACCGGGTCGCCAAGCGGCGCGCCGACCGCGAGCAGGCGGTCCAAAATGTCATCGCCGACGTGCGCGGGCGCCTTGCGGCAGCGGGCATCAAAGCCGACGTCTCCGGCCGGCCCAAGCACTTCTATTCGATCTATCAGAAACTGCAGAGCGGACGCGACTTCTCCGAGATCTTCGACCTGTCGGCCATCCGCGTCATCGTCGACACAGTCAAGGATTGCTACGGCGCGGTCGGCATCGTGCACAGCATCTGGACGCCGCTGCCCGGGCGCTTCAAAGACTACATCGCGATGCCCAAGACCAACGGCTACCAATCCATCCACACGACCGTCATCGGCCCCGGCGGCGACCCGATTGAAGTGCAGATCCGCACCTTGGACATGCATCGCACGAGCGAGTACGGCATCGCGGCGCACTGGCGGTATAAGGAAGGCGGCCGCGCGGACGAACTCGACGAGAAGCTCACCTGGCTGCGCTCGCTGCTCGAGTGGCAAGAAGACGCGCGCGACAGCCGCGAGTTCATCGAGCGCCTCAAAGTCGATCTTTTCGCCAACCAGGTATTCGTCTTCACGCCCAAAGGCGACGTGATGGGTCTGCCTGCCGGCGCGACGCCGATCGACTTCGCATATCACGTGCACAGCGACGTCGGGCACCATTGCGTCGGCGCGAAGGTGAACGGCAAGATCGTGCCGCTCACGTACGAGTTGCAGACCGGCGACATCTGCGAGGCGCTCGTCAACAAAGGCAGCCCCGGCCCATCGCTCGACTGGCTGTCGGTCTGCCGGACGTCGAGCGCCAAGCACAAGATCAAGCAGTGGTTCCGCAAGAATCGGCGCGAGGAGAACATCGCCGCGGGCCGCGACACGCTCGAGCGCGAGCTTGCGCGCCAGCAATTGCAGGCCGTGGCGACGCCGCAGTTCTTGCAGGCGTGCGCCGCGCGCCTCAATTACCCCACGCTCGACGATCTGCTCGCGGCGCTCGGTTTCGGCGACGCTTCGCTGGGTTCGATCGTGGCGCGCGCTCGCGAAGAGGCGCGCAAGCGCAAAATCGTCGCGCTGCCGCTCGAACGCCAGGCGGTCGGCGTGCGCAAACCCACGCGCCGCGCCACCTCCGGCGTGCGCGTGCGCGGCATGGGCGGCGTCATGGTGCGCTTCGCGAAATGCTGCCGGCCGGTTCCCGGCGACGCGATCTTAGGTTTCATCACGCAGGGCAAAGGCGTTTCTGTACACCGCCTCGAGTGCCCGAACGCTGGTCAGCTCGGCGCGCAGCCCGAGCGGCTCATCGACGTCGCGTGGGACGTGTCGCCCACTGACGCGCACATCGTCGACATCGAGATCGAGGCGGCCGATCGTGCCGGCTTGTTGCAGGACATCATGAGCGTGCTCTCCGAGCACAAAACCAACGCGACCTCGGTCACCGCGCGCACCAAACGCGACGGCAGCGCGAGCATTTCGTGCAGCCTTGAGATCCGCGACCTCAACCACTTGAGCCAATTGCTCACCAAACTCAACCGCGTGCGCGACGTCCGCACCGCCTACCGCGTGACCAAGCGCGAAGCCCGAGCCGGCGACCGCTAAGGCCCCGAGCGCGTGCGAGCCGTCGTGCAGCGCGTGAGCCGCGCATCGGTGGAAGTCGGCGGCAAGGTCATCGCGGAGATCGGCACCGGCTTTTTGGCGCTCATCGGCGTGGGGCGCGACGACACCGAAGACGACTGCGCGCTCATCGCGAGCAAGATCGCCGGCCTACGCATCTTCAACGATGAGGCGGGCGCGATGAACCTGTCGCTGGCCGACGTCGGCGGCCAGGTGCTCGCCGTCTCGCAGTTCACGCTGCACGGCGACGCGCGCAAGGGCCGCCGCCCGTCATTCATAGATGCGGCGGCAGGCGACGTGGCTGCGCCGCTGTTCGACCGGGTCGTCGCGATGCTCCGCCGCGAGGGTGTGACGGTCGCCACCGGCGAGTTCGGCGCGCAGATGCGCGTCAGCCTCGTCAACGAAGGCCCGGTGACGATCCTGCTCGACTCGAGAAAAGCGTTCTAACGGCTGCGGTTGTCGACTACAAGAAGGCCGGCCGTTTCCCCGAAGTATTGTTGCAGAAGTGCATATGCTTCTCGTGCGGGATGTACCACGCATGGAGGTCGTAGTGCGGAATCGGATAGCCCGGATGACCGTGCGGCTCGTACCAGATGTCGACATGGTCGATGTGATAGCCGGGCAGCGGCTTGAGCTGCTCGTCCCAGCTCGCGCCTTTTGCAAAAACTTTCGCATCCACCATGATCTCCGTGAACGTCGGCTTGCCGTCGTACCAGCCGTAAAACGGCCCGAACGGCATGTCCTTGGGGTTACCGTAGTGGTAGCCCATCGTCGGGATGCAACCCAAGAACGATTCCGCGCCGGCCGGCAAGCCTGCCGGATGAGCCGGTCCTGGAGTCATGATCATCTTGTAGATCGCCGGCGTCATGCCGGGCGGCAGGTTCTTTGGGACTTCGATCGTGTCGCGCAGCGGAGAAGATCCAACGCCGACCAGCAACGCGAGCAATA
>Ga0187846_10000398_pt1 | contig 25710 bp, 51 predicted proteins | sample TC_taG_FD_161473 | JGI IMG/M metagenome (GOLD analysis project Ga0187846, IMG submission 161473) | Biofilm microbial communities from the roof of an iron ore cave, State of Minas Gerais, Brazil - TC_06 Biofilm (v2) | ecosystem: Environmental > Terrestrial > Deep subsurface > Cave > Wall biofilm... | reverse complement strand
CCCACCACCGCGCCGCAACCGTCCCCGGGTACCCGGACACCTCCCCTCCCTCCCCCAACCGGGGCGTTGATACCGCCCGCGCAGGCGGCAGCGGCCCGGGGAGCGGCGTCCGAGGCCATCCTCGTGCACTTCGATGCCGGCCACTTGATCGATTGCACCGCCCAGGACGTGCCCCAGGACGCGGTCGAGCTGCTCCGGGACAATGACGGGGTCCTGCTGTCGACCGCTCCGTGCGTTCCCCGGATCGACGACACGATCCACCTGCCGCCCCCGGTCGTGGAGAAGCCCCCGTCCCCGCTCGTCTACCGCATCGGTGCCGGTCTCGTGCCCGGCGGGATCGACTGGATGGGGCAAATCCAGTATTCGATTTCTCCTTCTCTTTTTGTTCAGGCCACAGTTGGTGTGCCGACAAGCGGGAGTAGGAGTGTCGATTGGATGATCGCGGGAGGCGTCCAATGGTGAAGGCGTGTGCGCGCTGCGGGGTGTTGAAGTCCTACTCCGAGTTTTATCCGCGTCCCGAAGGGCGACTACACCTACACAGCAGGTGCAAGGAATGCGAGCGCGCAGCGGCTCGTCTACAAAGTGGCAGGCGTTACATTCCACATCCTCGCTTTGATCCGTTGCCCAATATCCGCAGTAAGAGTTTGCGCTGTTACTATAGGCTCAGGCGGTCTGTCTTGAGCAGTTTGGGAGGTCGATGCGCTGAGTGCGGCGTTAAGGATCCGCTTGTTCTCGAAGTTCATCATGTCGAACAGAACGGAGGACTCCATCGCCGCTCAAGGGGCGTGTGGGGGTATTGGAGAGATGTTGTTCGTAACCCTGATCTTTTCCGACTTTTGTGCGCGAATTGTCATACGCGTCGGGAACAGCTGAAACGTCTCAAGCATCCGGACGATTTCGTAGCGTTCATGACAACGGAGGTAGCGTAGGATGCCAGCGATCCACGGATGGCAGAACGCGACGATCGTTACGTGCACGGCCGTGGCCGGGTCCGCGGGCAGCTGGACCTACAGCTTCGCGCGCGCCGCGGCGAACCACCCACAACCGGCCGCAGTCGGCACGATCCAGTTCACCGATACGGCGCAGAAGGCCGCGTTTGTGGTCGGTCAGGAGTACTCCGTAGCGTTCAATCCTGTGGCGGTCGTTCTGCCGTAAGGAGGAGCATAGCATGGCCTTAATCAGTGAACTCTTCAGCACGCAGGTGACGTGCACGAACGTGACCGGCTCGAGCGGCGCCTACACGTACACGTGCGCGGCGTCGGCGCCCGACTTCGAGCCGAACGTCACGACCATGACGATCACCGACACGGCCTCATCCCCGCAGATGGTGATCGGTCAGCAGTACACGCTGTACGTCGTCCCGGCCGCGACCCCGCAAGCGTAAGATCCCGTTTTCTCCCCTCTTGACACACGCCCGCGCCCGTTGTATGGTGGGGGCGGAGGTGGCCCATGCCTGTGTCGACCGACGAGCGCGTAGCGCTGCTCAGGCGGTGGAAGGAATCGAATCCCCTTGTGCGGTACTGCCGGGAGCACGGCTTCAAGCTCATGGACGCTGCGGCGCTCATCGGGATTTCCTACAGCGCCCTCCTCGAGTGGACGAAGGGGACCGCGCAGCCGCGCGACTTCCGGCGGATTGCGGAGTTCATGGGCCCCGTAAACGAGCAGGACTTGCGGAGCAGGTGGGACAAGTGGCTCAAACAGCGGCCGCGGTCGTAGATGATCCTACCGGCGCGCTCGCGTACGCGTTCGTGACGTGGGTGCAGCGCCGCAGCCATGTCCCGTTCGTCGGGAAGCGGTGGGGCAACGCCACGTATCGGCTCTGGCGGCGCGTGGCGGTGATCGCGCTCCACAGTCGCGGGTATTCGTGGACCCAGATCGCCCGCGCGATCGACCGCGGATCGGGGTGGACGTCCAACCTGTACTACCGCGTCCAGATCACAGACCTGGCGATCGTGCTCGCGGCGAACCTGTGGCCGGAGTTCGAGGCGGACCGGAAATCCCGGTTCGGAGGGATCCGTGCCGAGGCGTGATAGCGCGATCATCGTGAAGCCCGGACAGGTGCGCGCGACCCTTGGGACGCGGCATCTATACGCGACCTTCCTTGCGCGCATCGGGGACATCGTCGGCACGCCGGCCCTGCTCGAGTTCAAGTTCGACATTGATCGTCGCTGGCGGTTCGACGCGGCGTGGCAACAACAGGTCGCAGTGGAGTTCGAGGGAGCCGTGTGGACGCGCGGCCGGCACACGCGCGGTGGCGGGTTCACGGCGGACATCGAGAAGTACAACCGCGCCGTTGAGCTCGGGTGGCGCGTGCTCCGGTACACGCCCGAAATGCTGGAGCGGGATTTCGACAGGTGCGTATTTCAGGTGGTGGAGGTGGTGCTGCGTCATGCCCGATGAGACGGTGGCAGAAAAGCTTCCCGTAGGCCGCGAGCTCGAGCCGGTGCCGGTCGGGCTGATCGATACGATGGACAAGCTCGAGCGCGCGATCGTCGTCGCGGACCTGCGGTTCCAGTTCCTCCAGCGGGTCACGCAGATCGCGCTCAAGCGCACGCTCGAGCAGGACTGGTCCGACTTCGGCGGCAAGCCGTACCTGGGCGCTGCCGGCTGCGAGCGGATCCGGCCGCTGTTCGGCATCACGATCGACGGTCTGCGGCGCGAGAAGTTCGAGGACAACGATCAGAACGGCCCGTACTACTTCTGGATCATCGACGCGGTCGCGCACTTCCACGGCGATTCCCTTGCCGTGCAAGGCAAGTGCTCGTCACGCGACCAGTTCTATGCCAGCCGGCGCGGACCGACCGGGGAGAAGATCCTGCTGCCGTCGAGCGAAGTGTCGCAGATCGACATCATTCAGGCGGCGTTCAGCAACATGGTCATGAACGCCGTTACGCGGATTCTCGGGATCCGGGATCTCACGTGGAAGCAGCTCGAGGAGCTCGGGTTCGACCGCAAGAAAGCGGCATCCATCAGTTTCGGGGGGGAGGCCAGGGGAGGTCAGGGCGTCGCGAAGGCGGCAAGCGGTGGAGCGCGTCCCGCTCCGTCCCGCGCCCCTGATGCCTCTCCCCCCGCGGGGAACGGTGGACCGCCGGATGGGAAGTCGTGGTTCACGAGCCTCCGTGACCTCGTGGCCGCGTACGTGGGCGACAAAGCGGACTCTCCGAAGGGGGTCGCGCTCCTCGTGTCCGTGAGCGCCTACAAGAGCTTTACCGGCTGGGGGTCGTGGACGGCGTTCCAGCAGAAGTCGAAGAACGTGGAGCAGGCGTCCCAGATCATCTACGCGCGGCTCAAGGAGCGGATGGAGCGGGAGAAGAAGCCGATCCCCATGTACACGCCACCTCCGTCTCCGCCACCGGCTACCGCTGCTGACGGTCCTCCGCTCCCGGTCGAACCGCCGGGGAAGGAGCAGGAGGGACTCGGGCTGTGAGGCCGCTCACGGAGCGGCAGGCGAACCGGTGCGAGAACGCCAAGCACCCGCGGTGTAGGTGCCGGTGCAAGGGTGCGTTCCACGGCAAGGGACGGGTCGTGAGCGGCGAGTTCTCCCTGCTGCCGGCGGACGATCCGCACTACCGACCGCTGGGTATGCCGAAGCCCAAGTCCGCACGGCAGATGATCTTCGAGGAACAGGCGGCGTTGGCACAAGAACGGATGCGACGGGGGGTGTTGGAATGACGACCTGGATGTGTGTAGTCTGCGGAGCGACGTACACGGGCATAACGCCTCCGGAGCAGTGCACGTCGATGAAGCGGGGGTACTCGGACGAGCCGTGCGGCGCGATCGACTTCGAGGAGGTCGCGGACGATCCCGAGCAGCCGATCGGACCGGGCCCGGAGTTGGTGCCGGCATGACGATTGTTCCGTGGACGGGTAGAGCGGTTTGCACGGAGGAACTGTGTTATGCCGCAGGGGTTATTGATGGTGAAGGCTGTATACTCATTCACAGGTCAGCGGGTACCAGGCATGGTGCGATGCGTTATAACTTGACGCTCGTCGTGGCGATGGGGACGTTTACCCTTCCGCGATGGTTTCAGGACGTATTTGGAGGCGTTGTGACCATGCAGCGTTTACGGCCCAACGCTAAACGGCGTCCGAACGATCCGAGAACACGCTGGACATGGCGGGTAACAGGACGCCGCGCTGCATGGATTCTGAACGCTGTCGGACCGTTTCTCAAGCTCAAGAGTTTTCACGCTGCGCTTGGTGTGGTATTCGACAAGAAAATCGAGACGCACTTACCGCACAAGGGAGCGCGCGTAGGTGTAAACGAGGAAGCGGATCGCCAAAACATGTGGGACCTGCTACACAGAGTAAATCGTCCCAAGGACGTGATGGCAAATGCAGACTATCACTGACATTCCTGACATTCCGACTGCGGTGAAACTGTACCTCGTCGATAAGTTCGAGCGATGGCCTGTGCGGACGAATCGCGCCTCAGCACTTCCACACCCCTGTCTGCGTCATCTGGTCTATCACAGGACTCGGTGGGCGGAAGCGCAAGCACCGAGTCCGACATTGCTCTCGATCTTCAAAGAAGGCGAGCTGCACGAAACCGCCGTGATCCGCGCTATCGAGGAAGCCGGGTACACGGTGCTACGTCAGCAGCAAACTTTCGACTGGAAGGAGCACAACATCACGGGCCGGATCGACGGGATGATTGCCACCGCAAAGGCAGACGGGATCGTCGCAGAGGGTATTCCGTTTGATGTAAAGTCGTGCTCCTCGTACACGTTCGACGAGATTCAGAGCGTCGACACACTCCGCAACGCGCGTCAGCACTGGGTACGCGGGTGGTACGATCAACTCGTACTATACTGCATTATGTCGAACAAAGAGCACGCACTGCTGATCTTGAAAAACAAAGCCACAGGTGAACTGAAGCAAGTCGTGATTCCGCTCGATTACGTGCGGGCGGAGGAACTGGTGCAGAAGGCGGATGCGATCAACCGGCACGTGGCGATGGGCACGCTCCCGGACCGGATCCCGTACGATCAGGACATCTGCGGGCGATGCGACTTCTTCGGTACGTGCTTGCCCAACGAGGCCCTCATGGCCGGCGCCCGGCTCGTGGACGATCCCGAGCTCGAGCAGAAGCTCCGCCGGCGCGCCGAGCTCGAAGCCACGGCCAAGGAGTACAACCGGATCGACACCGAGATCAAGGAGCAGGTCAAAGCTACGCTGGACGACGGGCAAGAAGAGGTGGTGGGGACGGATTGGCTCCTCAAAGTGTCCGTGCAACAGCAGAAGGGCTATACCGTGGACGCATTCGTCAAGCGGATCGTAAAGATCCAGCGGATCGGCCGGACGGCAGAAACGCCGCAGTAAGCGTGGACGTGTACCGGCTGTTCTACGCGCGCGTGCGGAACGTGGGCCGGATGGTGCAGTCGCAGTACTACGAGCACGACGGCCGGTTCCCCGGGCTCGCGCGGCTCCGGTACCTCGTCGCGGAGCTGCGGATGTGCGCGAGCGGGCTCCCGGAGGATCTCCGGCGCCGGTCGTATCTCCTCACGAGCGTCGACGGTCCGTACCGGGAGGCGATGCCGCTTACGGTCAAGATCGAGTGGTGGCTGATCGCGTTCTGCGGCGCGTGCTTGTTCTACGCAGGCTGGGTGCGGTTCCTGCGATGGGTACTGCCGTGAAAGGTGGGGCGGGTGAGCGCAGCCTAGCGCGAGGGCTTCCCTGGTTACGGGAGTTGGGAGCGCGCCGTTCAATTCGGTGGCTCCGGCCTGTAGGATGGCCCGCCCCATCTAAAAATCCGAAATCGGAATGGAAAGGGGGAGAGCATGGCAACCAAGACACACGACACCCTGACGGCAAAAGTGACCCAGCCCCTCGGGGACCGCGTACTCGTGAAGCGTGACAAGCCCGAGGAGAAAACCAAGGGCGGGATCGTGCTCCCGGGTCAGGTGCGGGATCGGAACCTCGAGAGCGGGGTCGTGGTAAAGCTCGGGCCCGGGAGATACGTCGAGCACGAGGGCCGGGTCGTGCCGATCGCGGACACGGTCAAGGTCGAGATTGGGGACCGGGTCCTGTACCCGCGCGTGAGCGGATTCGAGTCGAGCCGGGATGATCTGCACGAGCAGGATTTCGTGCTCGTGCACGCGAGCGATCTCATGGCCGTACTGGCAAAGGAGTGACCATGCGCATAACAGTGCCTCAAGAAGTGGTAGCCGTGGTATTAGGGATTGCGCTCGTGGTGGGGTCGGTCATCGGGTACTACACGATCCTACCGTGGTTCTACGGGCAGCAGTTCAAGGCCGTCCGTCAGAGCAACCCGTATGTTACGACGCAGCAGACGGCCCTTGTCCAACTCTATAACAGCTACACGTCTCTGGAGACCAAGAAACGCGGTGCCGATCCGGGGACGATCTCAGCGATGGAGGCGCAGCAGGCGGCGATCATCCTGCAGATGCGGCAGGTAGCCATCCTTATCCCTGGAAACGTGCCTCCAGAGATTCAAGGCTTTCTCGCTGTTCACTGAGAAGGGGTGCGCCGTGAAATGGGAATCGGTGTGCATGTTCGCAGTCGCAGCAGTCGCACTATCTGGGTGCGGCGGGAGCAGTGTGAGCGTCGAGAATCGGCAGGTGGAGAACCAGCAAGCGCTCTACGTGCGGAACCAGCCGCCGCCGTTCTTCAACTGGTCGCTCGAGCGCCATATCCTGATCGAGACCTATCGAGCGCGGAACAATGCCGTCGCCACGTACTCCTACGTGCGGAGCCCGTTCACCGGGAAAGTACTGTTCTCATGTCCCAGCATCGGATTCCCGATTCCTTACTCAACGCAGCTGACTAACCCGAACGGTATTGAGTACCGCGCAGGGAGCCATTGGACGCTGCCGCAACCGGAGCCTAACGGTTTGTACCCGCCGGCTACTGCTCTGGGGACATGGGTGTTCTGCGCCAACACTGACGGGACAGTGAGCCCGTCGTACCAGGAGCCGAACGTCGAGACTTACCTGCAGCCGATGAAGGAAGTGCAGGAGGGCCCGAACTTCGTACTGGTCGCAAGCGGGAGCCCATCGCTGAGGATCAACACGAAGCCCTAACAATGCCGCGCGAGAGTTACAAGGACACGCGGGTCGATGTGGGCCGGACGCAGCAACAGATCCGGACGCTGCTTCTGCGCCACAGCGCGACCGGGATCCAGTTCCTCGAGGACTTTAATGCGAACACGCTCGGGTTCGCGTTTTCCTACGTGAAAGAGCTCCAAGACGGCCCGGAGAAGCGCAAAGCACCGGTCGCGGTCAAGATGCTGATCCACGTGTGGAGGGACCCGAAGAAGCGGCTCTGGGCCAGTCAGTCGGCAAGGGATGCTCGGGATCGCCAGGTGTGGCGGGCGCTGTACTGGTATCTCAAGAGCCAGTTCGACGCGGTGGATTTCGGCCTGCGGTCGCTCGAGGAGACGTTCCTGGGCGACATCGTGCTCGCGGACGGCCGCGTGATCGGCGAGCACATCCGCGAAGCGCTGAGTACTGGCACGCTCCGGCTGCCGGCGCCGAAGGAGACAGTCCGTGGGTGAGGCGAAGCGGCGGGCGGAGGCGGACGCGAACCTGTGGCACGTCCATGTGACGGTCGAGATCGCGGAAGCATCCACGAACCTGAGTGCGGTCGGTGCAGATATTGACGCTCAGGTAAGGGCTTCGGGACCCGAGGAAGCGCTCGACGCGCTGCTTATTATCGTTCCGAAAACGTGGAGGGTGATCGGCGTGAGCGCAGAGCCGTGGGTACCGTGGGAGGAGAGTCAGTGAACGAAGAGGTCACGAAAGGAGCTGCAGCGCGTTACAGCGTGCACTTTTACGCGCTAAAGTAACGGCTGCAAGCAGCGAAAGGGGGAGGTGCAGACCGTGCCTGGCATGGTTGCGTGGCTCAAGTCGGCAATCAGGAAGCGCGAGAAAGAGATCGCGTCACTCCGCGAGACCCTCGAGGTGCTGAGCCCGTCCCGCCGGCGGAGCAGCCGGCCGAGAAAGGACACGCGTACGTTCGCCGATGCGCTGCCGTCCGCGCTGAACCGAGCGGAGAAAACGCTACGGCGGGAGCTGACGCGGCCCCTACGGAAGCGGAGGAAAGGGGCTCTGAGTCAGACCCCGGCCGCGGTCCGGATGCGGGAGCGGAGAGCAAAAGCGAAGGGGGCTCCGGCGCCCGTTGCGCCGGAGAAGCTCCCCATACCCGCCGGGATGCCGACCGTTAGGGGGGACGGGGAGCCCGCACGGCGCGGGATCCACAGTAGGGCGCGGCGGAAAGTGGCTGCTGGCGCCGATCTTGCCGCTCGAGCCCTCGCTGAGCCGACGATCGGGACGTAAAGCAGGAGTTTCGGGGGTGGACGTCGTAGTCCGAAAGTCGCAGAGTCGGGCTCCAGGAGGCCTGACTCTCGGCCCGATCCGCTGCGCAACGGGTCGGTTTCCCAGCAGGTGGGATCACGGGGCGGGGTTCCAACCGCCTCGCCCCCACCCACCTGACGCCAAGGTTGGGGGCGCTGCGATGTGGGTCAAGATCGACGACGGCATCCTCGACAACCCCAAGATCGCGTCAGTCGGTATTCAGGGATTCGCTGTATACGTTGCCAGCATTGTGTTTTCGGCCCGCAACCTTCTGGACGGATTCCTGCCGGATTCCAGATGGAATCTGTTGCTTCCCCAGACGGAAATGACCGTTGCGGATGATCTTGTAAGGGTTGGACTGTGGGAAAAATGCCCCGGTGGGTACCGCATTCACGACTTTCTGAAGTACAACCCGTCGCGTGCTAGAGTGCTACGATTAAGGGCTAGAGATCGTTCCCGCCACCGCCCGGAATCCGAGCGGAATCCGAGCGGAATCCGAGCGGAATCCACACGGTCCCGCTCCCGTATTAGTCCTAGTCCTGTAGTATCTCCTAACGGAGAAGTACCGGAAGAAGCTATACTGCCAAGAGAAACTACAGAACAGGAACAAGTACCTGATGAGCTTGTTGAGGTTATCCGCAGGCTCCAGGGGTTAGAAGGGGTACGGGGGAGAAAGAAGCAGTGCGCGCGCGTCGCGGTCGTGGCGCGCCGGTACGGTGCCGAAGTCGTGAAACAGGCGCTCGGCGAAGCCGAAGCGAAGGTCGCCGTGGCCGACAATCCGGCGATGTTCCTGGCTGGCGTTTGCGCAAGGATCCTGAAGGCGCGTCCGCCCACGATGCGGGAGTCGGCGTCGAGGGTGGCGCAGCGGATTGAGCGAGCGCAACGGGAGGGGCGGTTATGACGCCAGGGGGGTTTTCCGGAATCTGGGAGCTGTTGTGCGTGGTGTTCTCGGGTAACTTCTCGAGAACGGACGAGAAGGCGCAGGACGTATGGTTCAAGCTCCTCGAGTCCGCGTCGGATGAAGACGTAGTGCGGCGGACAGGCGAGTGGTGCCGGACCGAGCACTTCCCCCCGAAACCGGCGGACCTCCTCGGGCACACGGGCGACAGTCGCCAGTACGCTGAGGACGTGGCGGACGTGCACGCGCTCGAGGCGTGGGCGCAAGCGATCGCGTGCCTCGACGACCCGTACAAGTCGTACACGTACGAGGATCGGCTTGTGCCGCAGGTCATCCAGGACCTCGTGGGCGCGCAGTCCATCCGCGACCGAATCGCACAATCGTCGAACCCGCAGGCGGAAGAGGCGTGGGTGCGGAAGGAGTTCCTCGCGCTGTACCGGAAGCGCGCCGCGGTAGATGCCGTCTCGCACAGCGGGCATGTGATCGGGCTCATCGAAAAGACAAACACCGAGAGCGGGCACACGCTGCCTGAGCTCGACACCCCGCAGGTCGTCGCGATCGGCGGGAACGGGGCTCGGCGCCTCCCGCCGCCGCGATGAGCACGTTCCGTGCGCTCGTAGCGAAACTGCGCGAGATTCGGGAGGCGCTCGTCGCACGTCCGTTCCCGTTATACACACCCGGCGGGTGTCCTCCCGGAACACTCGCCTCCGCAGAGGCGCAACGACTCTGGCTACGCGGGCGCCGGCAGACCATCGACCCGATGTTCAACCTGATCGCGGATGCGGTCCGTGCCGGGGTCATGGACGCGAGCGTGTTACGAAAGATCACCGAGGGGGTGTTACGCGATGCAAGTGGGTCGGCCGGTCAGGCGTCACGTTATCTCGCCGCTACAGGAGCCCTTACCGGGTTCGTTCCCCGACCCGGACGAGTCATCTTCACGCCCCAAGCCCGAACCGAGCGAGACTACGACGACTGGTTCCCCGAGGTCCCCGGAACGGAGCCCATTACCGGTTGGCGCGCCTGGAAGGTGAAAGAGAGCGGGCTCTTGTGGCCGCTGTACGGGCACATGCCGTTCGACGTTTCGCAGCCGGCCGCGTGCAGGTACCCGCCGCCGTCCCCGATACCGCACAGAGCACCGAAATCGTGGTGCTCGTGCGGGTATTACGCGGTGAAACTGGCGCAGGATGCGGTATGGCCGGGGATAAGCGGTCGCGAGATTGTGGTCGGGCGTGTCGCGATGTGGGGGACCGTGATCGAGTGCGAGCATGGGTATCGGGCCGAGCGCATGGCGCCGCTTGCGTTGTACGCGGACCGGGAATGGCACGACAGACTGCGTGACACGCACAAGGTCGACGTGTACGCGTGGGACGAACTGCGGCGCGCGGAGGCGCGCGAGTCCAACCCGGGCGCCGTAGTCGGGTATTGCGACCGGCAGCCGTTACACGCGCACTACCAAGACGATTCCTGCTGTAACTGGAGGCCGGTACTGGGGGGCGGGCGGTGAGCGGACTCGTCGAGGCCGTCTGCTACCTTGGTCGTGACGGGCGCTACAGCACGCGGGTCTACCGGCTCGAGGGCGGGGACCCCGTGCAGTGTAGGTACTGCCCGGCGTGGATCGTGTGGGCACGTGTGCCGATTAAGGCTACGCGGATCCCGCTCGATCCTCCGACAACGACGGGCACGGATACGCGCACATCGCTGTACGCGTCCCACTGGCTTTCGTGCCCGGGCGCACGGCAGGCCGCAGCGGACCGGGACGCGAAGCGGAGAACCGCACGTGCATGAGTGCCCGGACTGCGGCGAAGCGTGCGACTGCGACGGTGAGGACCACTGGCAGAGCTCGCCAGCGGATTGCCTGCACTGGACGGTGTGCCAGTACGTCTCGAGCGACGAGGATGAGTACGATCCCGAGCAACACCTAGACCCAGACGACGACGAGGTGTCGAGTGGCGTGTGAACGCAGTACAAAGACAGTGGGCATGGGTGCGCGTCGGCCGGGTCGTCAGTATCGGTCCGCGCTCAAGCTTGGGCGCGCGGCGCGGCTCCGGGGCGAACGGCCGCGCGGGTTGCAGGCGCCCGCGGAGTGGATCCGGTGCGAACGGGTCCGCGTGCAGAAGCGCGAAGGACGTGCGCTCAAGAAGGCGATGGGCTGGACGTCGTGAGGCCGTGGTGGCTTGGCCGGAGCCGGACCTGGAACAGGCTGTACGCGGCGTTGCGCGGGTACACGTGGCTCAGGTGCCCGAGGTGTGGAGCGGAGTTTGGCGGGCACGAAGCGGATGCGCACAAGTACGCGCGCGCGGTCGTGTTCGCGCCCGGGATCGGCAAGCCGGCGCAGGTGCTGTGCCCCAGGTGCGCTGTTGCCATGCTGGATCGCCCGACGAAAGGAGCGGACTTCCGTGACGATGCAAGACCAGGAGCCCGAGGACAAGCGTACCCCGACTGACACGCCCGCGATCGAGGACACGCCCGGCACAGACGCCGAGACCGTGCCTGGTCCGGACGGGAAGCCGCAGCTGCGTGTCGTGCCGCTGCCCGGCGCGGAGGCGAAACAGGCGGGGGTGGCGGTCGACAAGGACCACGCGGGGATGCAGATCCTGTTCATCCCCGATGTCGGGATCAGGTCGGACCCGGAGAAGAAATACATCAGGCCGTCGTGTCCGCACTGCGGTCACGAGGTCAGCCGCTACTGCTCGACCGGCCAGCTCCCGGTGTTCGAGGGGTTCGTCCAGATCGGTCTCCAGCGCGCGCTCATCCACCTCGAACCGCAGGGCCAGATCCTGATCGCGCCGGTCGTGTGCCCGCGGTGCCACTGGCACGAGATGGAGTGGAGCCCGATCGTGAAAGCGGGCCCGGACAACGTTCCCCCACCGAGGCCGGGGCGCCGGAACGGGTGAAGCCACGCGGCGGTGATGTTGTGCTTGGCATAGCGTACACGAAAGGTCGCGAGGCGTTTATGCGCGGTGAGCCGAGGCAATCAAACCCGTATCCTGATCGACGGACACGCGGAGGACACGTGACTTACGCCCGTGCTTTCCGGCGCGCGTGGTGGAAAGGGTGGGACTTCGCACGATTCGATGCGGCCGGGGGGTCGGGGCGGTCCGACAATGCGTAGCGCCCTGAGCGGACAGCGGGATCGCCTTCCCCCGGCTGCTTGACACGGCAGGCGCGGGCGCGGTAGAATGGGAGCGGGGTGATGGCCGTGCGCGACGGATTCGATGAGGAATCGTTCGGAGCATGGGTACTCGAGATGCTCGTGACGGCGGCCGGATTCATATTGGCGGCCGGTGTGGTGGCCGCGGTTGTGGCGTGCGCGGGGTGGATGTACCGGTGAGACACGTGATCGGAGCCATGCTCGTCGTGCTGCTGGCCGCTGCGCCTGTCATGGCTGCGCCGCGTGCCGATTGGGAAGCGCAGTACTGGCAGGTGGGAAATCATACCTCCCTCCCTGTGTACGGGGTGGATGCCCGCTGGTACGTCGACCAGGCATGGTCGATCCATCTGAACGCGTTATGGGCGGCGGATCATGCGGTTCCGGGGACTGACCATTACGACGCGCTTTACGTGGCGGACTACGTCTTCGAGGTCGGGTGGGACGCGCTGCATGTCGGCCAAAACGACGTGCGGTTGTTCGTCGGGTACGCGGGCAACGATCTTGTCCAAGAAGCGCACTCATGGCAGGGCGTTCGCGTCGGTACGGATCTCACGCTCCCTATGGGTGATGTCACGCTTCTGGGGTCGTTTGGCCAGTATCTACATCCCGTGATTTGCATCGACGGATGCCCCGATGGGGGTGTGGGAGGCGTTGGCGTGTGGGGAGGCGCCGCGCACGATTATCAAGTAAGCCTCCGCTACACCACCACGCACCAGCAGCTGTACGAAATTGGCTACCGCTGGTCGAACGTAATCCTGCCGGGTGGGCAGTCGGGTACGTTTGCCGGACCGTTTGTCGGGTTCGGGTATGAGTTCTAGCGGTGCACTAGATTCAGGTGCCGCCGGCGTGCGTGCGTGGACGGTGACAATGACATTCGGGCCCTCACGCGTAGCAGCCCGACACGCGCTGGAGGTAAAAGGACGGGGACGGCGCTCGCCTGGGGCGCCGTTCTCGTTTCTTACTCCGGGGTACGCTTTGCAGGAATCATATCACGGCGACAGTGGCAACTGCGACAAAGTCGGTCGTAATCCCAGATATTCCAGTAGTTCCCGCCGGGTTTCAGCGCCCACTCGTAGCGTTTCGCTACCGTAGAGTGACAGTGGCTGCACAGACGCGGCGTGCCGCGCGTCCACGAAACCTTCTTGTGCATGTCGGTGTAGCCCGGCGGTCTGCCGCCGGTGCGTCGCATCCCGGTTCTCCAGGTAAGTCCCAGGTATCCGCGTTTTTCCCTTAGGCGGTTGCGTGCGCGTGCGCGTTCCCGGTCGATGTGTCGGCGATACCATGCGCGCTTGTTGGCGCGTACGCGCTCGGGGTGTGTCCGGTTCCACCACCGCGCATACTTGCGCTTGTACTCTCCGTCCGCATATCCCATGAGTACGGGTGTTCTACGCGAACGCTTGATCCTCCTGCGTGAATACCGAAACTATGTTCCGGATTGACGCGCGCCCGCGCCCGTGTATAATGGGGGTGTACCTTCGTGCGGAAGAGGAGGGGATGTGCCGATGAGCAGAGGGTCGCTGGTGCGGGTGCTGACGGGCCGGGTGCGGGGCGGTCCGAACATGGGGCGGCGCGCGATCATCGAACTGGTGCGGTCACGTGAGAACGGCACGCGGTACGCGCTCAAGGTGCAGGTGTACCGGGGCGGGCCGGGCCCGATCGAGGGCGCCACGCAGATCGTGGCGCGCGCGCTGTTCCGGGGGTCGCGGGATGACATGATGGCCGTGCTCGGCGAGTGCCGGGTCGCGCTTCGGGGCACGTTCGAGGCACGGGCATGAGAACATTCATCGAGGTGTTCGATACAAAGAATGGGGAATCGCACACGTCCAACGCGGGATTGTTGACTGGCCCGGAAGCGCGTCGTGATGCGCTGCTCACGGCTGAGCGGTTGTTCCCGCGCAGCAAAAAAGAGTACCGGCCCGTGTGCGCGCTTGGAACGCGCGTAGCGCTTGTGGTGGTACGGCCATGAGGGAGCGGGGTCGAGTGTTCCGGGTCACGCTCGATATTCAGGTGCCGGACGGTATGGATGAGCCGGACGATTGGGGATGGCCGGACCTCCTGGACATGCCGGGCATCGAGTGCGTGGGGCAGAAGGTGCTGATGCGGTACGGGGACAATGTCGACGATGAGGAGGCGTTCTGATGGATCGGATCACGCGGCGGGATCTGGACGGTGTGTGCAGGGTGCTGAACCGGCGCGCGGGGTTCCCGGACGGGACGGAGTTGTGGACGCGTGCTGACGGGCAGAACCGGGCGACTGTCGGTATGTTTTATATCGACGGCGCGTATGGCGGGTGGGCGCTGTACCTGACCGTGAGTGAGGGTGGCGGCGTGTCGGACGTGTTCCGGTGCGGGCACGTACCGGCGCGCGAGTTGTACGGGCTGCTGCGCGCGTTCCTGGATGGCTGGGAGTACGTGGAGCGCCGTCAGGCGGGGAAGGAGGTGGGGAGCCCGTGAGCGGGAACGCGGGGAGGACGGAGTGGGTGATGTTGTGCACGAAGTGTTGGACGTGGGTGCCGGTATCGGACCCGCTCGCAGTAGAGGTTCCGGACCACGAGTGCCAGGCCGAGGAGGTGACGCCGTGAGCGGGTCAGCTCGGCGGAAGCGGCTGGAGGAGGCGGCCCGCTTGCACGGCATGGTGTTCGAGGACCGGAACGCGGGCTGGGGTCGGCACGGGGAGCGGTGGTACGTGCTCGTGCTGCCGGACCCGGTCTGGCCGGTATCGTGGGAGGCGCACGTCGGCGGGAATTTGAGGACCGCCGAGAAACGGTTGCGGGACTTGGGTCTGCTTGCGGACGATGGCGCGCCGGGCCCGGCAGGGAGTGGTGTGCGGGTGCTGACCACACCAGGGGTACCGCCAGAGGTCGTGGGGGATCTCCAGCGCGGGTTTGACGACTGGCTGGGGATCGATGCGCACCTGGAGGCGGACCAGGAGGACCGCGCGAGCGGGGGAGGAGGGCAGGAGCCATGAAGGTGCGCGAAGGAACAGCGCTCAGGCTGGCGCAGGATGTGGTCGCGTGGGAGGGCGTGCTCGAACACATCGACGCCGCGCTGCGCGCGGAGTACCGGCTCAGTAACCGGGTCGGATGGTACCAGGGGAACGGCGGGATGGCCGGCGTTCAGGAATCGCTCGCAGCGGCACAGGAGGGGGCGAATGCCGCGCACCGAGCCCGGGCCGCGGAGTTGCGCGCTGCCGTCGCGGAAGAGAACGCGGCGGATCTGGCGGGTGAGATGCTCGCCAAGGTCCGGACCGGGGAGGGCGTGCCATGAGGGATCTGAGCCAGCTCGATACGTTCGAGGACGTGTGCGAGGCGCTCCGGCGGGACTGTGGGCCGGACCGGGTGGAGTGGTGCACCATGAGCGGTGGATCGCTGCCAGGTGCGGTACGGGCGGACGTGGTGGGGTGTGACGAGTGGTGCTGCCCGCTCACCGCGCTCGCGTTCTGTCGGCTCGGCGCACGGTTCGAGACAAGTGACTGGCCGGATGCGGCGGATGCGCTTGGGATCCCTCCGGACGTTGCGGCCCGGGTCGCGGCCAGCGCTGACTATCCGGCCGGGCACGCGTGCGATTACCTGGCGATGGATCTGGACACGGGCGAGGATGAGCGGGGGTTCCTGGTCGAGCCCGTTGATCGCCAGGCGCTGCTCGCGGCTGTCGGCCTTGAGTGACTGATCTCTCCCTCCTGAGAGGGAGGGGAAGGGTAGGGATGGGGTGGGAGAGTGCACCGGCTCCCACCCTTTTTGCTTTCTGATCTCTTTGGTTCCCGCTCTGCTTCCCTGCTTCCTTGGTCTGCGGTCCGGTGGTTCGGTTGGGTGGGGGCGCGCGATCTCGTCAGGCTCGGGTGGGCTTTGACCAACTCTGTCCCCAGAGCACCCCGCCAGGACCGCGAGCGCTCGGAGTCGAACGCACCTCGGACCGGGCACAGGACCGGCAGCGGGTGCGAAACTCGTTCGGCGCTCCCGGGATGCGACCGACCTCTCGGACCGGGGCGATGCTGGACTCCCTGCTCGGTCACGGTCATTCCCAACGGGGCGCGGCGCCGCGCAGCGGCGCCCGCCCTTCCCTCACCGCCCGGCTCACTCCCGGCCTCCAGCCCGTCCCCGCTCGGGCGCGGCCCCGCTTCGGGCACGCGGCACGCGACACGGCGCCGCTCTGGGCCGTCCCCCGGGAAAAGGCCCCGGGGGAGGCCCTTAGGCGGTCTTCAGGCATCGAGAAGCTCTCCCCCACGAATCCCCCAAGCGGTGGATCAGGCAAAAAGGGAGGGAATCCGGGGAAAAAGTAGACAAGGGGTTTCTCTCTCGGACTCTCTCATCCCCAAGCGAGCGCGCACGGCGGGGATCATGAAATCGAAGGAACAAAGGAGGAGAAAGTCAGACGAGCAGCGAACCCGGGAACTCCGACGAACGGAGGGCGAGCGATGGAGCAAGAACAGGGAATGACGAGGCGAGGGGTGATCGGGCATGTAATGCGAGCGATCGGGGCGGTAGTGATCGGCGCGCCGGTCATGCACGCAGTCGCGCCGCGCGCGAAGACGAACGGTAACGGTGCGCGACCCCTGCCCGACCACGAGCGCCTCATGAACGCGGAGTACGAGTGGCGGCGGTACGAGCTCGTGTACAGGGTCAAAGCGATCGATGCGAAGCACGCGCGCGCAGCGGCGCTGGTCGAGCAGTACCTGAACACGTGGCGCGAGAACGCGGAGTTCTTGGCCGGGACGACGTGGCTGACGTAACGCCCCGCGATGGCGTCACGCTCGAGCCGCTCCAGACCCCGAAGCTCGACAACCGGCGCCGGCCGCGACCGCGGCGGCATCCGGACCGGCCAGTACCGGGCCCGGCGCCGAGTATCGCGCTTCCGGGACCACGTGCACGGCGTACTGTGTCGTCGGGTTGGGGTCCGGGCGATGTGGGGCGGCGCGTGCTGCGCGAAGCGCTCGCCGGGCTGCCGTTCATGGCGAGGCGGACCGTCGAGTTGCGGATCAACGGGATGACGTTCCGGGCGATCAACCAGGCGCTCGGGTACGGACCGGGCACGGGCATGGCATGGTACTGGTGGCACAAACGCGCGATCCCGCTGCTGCAGAAGCGGATCCCGAACCTGGAAGACCTGCTGGGCGAGCATCTCATGCCCGAGCGCTCGAGAGGGGGAGACGCATGAGATACCGGGCCCTCGTGGCGCCACTGCTTACGCAGGACGCGGTCGCGATCAACCTGTTCGGCGACACGGCGGACGTGGAACCGATCCCGGCGGCGCGCTGCCTGCACGCGCACGTGCTCGAGAACGGGTGCGTCGAGTGGGTGCAGTATGGTCCGTGGGACAATCGCCCACCGACCCTCCTGCTCGCCGGTCTCGACCGTCCCGTGCTGCCCATTCTCCGGGACGCGCTTGTGCGTTTCCTCGACGGCGCGCATGTGTCCGTACCGCTCGTCGCGCTCGACGGCTGGTAGCGGGTCCGGGTCACGATCCCGATCCCGGCGCAGCAGGACGTCAGGGTGCTGACGGATGAATCGGGGCAGGCGTTCCTGGTGATCGGTGTGGAGCGTGCGAAAGGGCGCGAACTCGTCGCGAGTCTCGAGCAAGCGCTTGTGACGCTCCGCGATGCGATTGCGGAGTCGGAAGCGCGCACGTGAGGTACTGTCCGAAGTGTCCGAAGGTCGCGCTCTCGACCAGGACGGAGGGACAGATGCTCGTGACCCTGTGCCGGGCGTGCGGGTGCGAGACGGATCGGGAGCCGATCCCGGGCCCGGTCCAGGTACTCGCCGGGCAGTCGGCCCAGGAAACGGTGTACAGCGTGTCGGACCGGTGCGAGCAGCTCGCGCACGACTTGTACGATGCATTCACGATACTCGTGAACCGGACGCCGACACACAAGAGCGAGGGGCTGATCGCCGCCGAGATCCTGCTCTCCCACGTGCTCTGCGAAGTCTACAGTGTCGTGACGCGCCGGAGCGCGATCGCGAAAACGCCCGACCACCTGCTCACGTTCGTGCAGAAAATCGAGCAGCAGCACGGGGCGCCGCCTGCGCAGGCGCACTAACCAGGGAGGGAACGCCATGACCGGTACTATCGCCAAGTTCAGAGTGGACGAGACCACGCGTCACAACCAGATGCGGTCCGTGAAACAGCCGGACGGAACGTACAAAGCGGCGCACGAGGAATTGCACACGTACGTCCTGCACGCGGTCTACGGTGACGAACCTGGAAGCGAGAACAAGGCGTTCTGGGACGCGACCCCCCAAGGCGAGATCCGGTTGTCGGTGGTGCGCCCGCACGGCGTGTTCGAGCTCGGCCAGGAGCTGTACGTGACGTTCTCGCTCACGAACCCCGCGCTGGTTGGCATATGAGACAGGGATTCACGAGCCGGCACTTTTCCGATCCGCAGAACAATCCCGAGGGCGGCGCGACGTCCGGGGTGGGGTTCTGCATCAGCTGGCAGCGCGGTCCGCTCGGACGAGGCGAGGACCGGCAACCGCCGAACGGTGCGTTTGTCGAGGACGTGATCGCCGCGTGCATCGACCGGCTGGACTTTTACCAGCGGAGTAAATTCAGGTGCATCGAGAACGATGCCGCGATTGACGATCTGCGGTATGCGCTCAACCACTTGGCATCGCGCACGCGCGATCGCGAAGCGCGCGGGGTCGAAGGCACGCACGCGGTCTAGGAGCGTCCGCATGAGCATCCCGTCGTTCCCGCGCGCGCCGGTCCGAGCCCCCGGCATCACGATCGATTCAGATATGTCCGAAGGCACGGCTCCCGGGATCGTGAAGCCTCAAGCGCCCGCGCAGCCGATGGACGTGGCGGCCGTAGGACCGATCCTCCGGTTCGACATCGGCGCTGCGGGCGATCGTGTCGCGATGCGGCTCCAGTTGCCGCGCCAGCACCCGCAAATCCTGGCCCAGCACGCGCCCGTCGTGACGGAGCTCGTGCAGCAGCTGACCGTGTCGATGCCGGTCCCGATCGCGCTCCGGTTCCTCGAAGAGGTCCGATCGAACATCGACAAGTTCTTCGAGTTCGCCAAGGAGCACGGTGTCATCCCGTGACGGCAACGGAAACGGCGATGCCCCGTCGCGTCAGGACGTGTTCTGGGTGCTCGTCACGAGCAGCGCGCAGGCGCTCGCAGATAATGTCGCGCAGCACGGGTGGACGGGAGCGAACGTGGCTGAAGCGAGCTCGCTCGCGTCCGCGATCATCGACGTCTGCGGCACAGGAGGTCTCGCGATCAAGACATGGGAGCGATGGACGAATCCGCAGCACGTAGCGGTCCCGTGGGCGGTGACCCCGTACCGGCGGTAACTGTACGCGAGCAGCTGATGGATCTCTCCGACGCGGAGCTGCGAGACTTCTTCGCGCGGTGCGGACCGATCAAGATCGAGATCATCACGCGAAGATGGCCCGAGGTCTACGTGCGCTGGCAGGAGTTGCACGAGGCGGATATCCCGCGATTTATCGCGCAGGTGCGTGCGGAGCACGGCAGATGATCTGCTCGACGAGGAGGATGCGATGGCAACGGAGAACTGTCCTATCTGCGGGTTCGCGCTTGACGCGCGGCCGGAAGGGATGTACTACTGCGGTATATGCACGACGACATACAGCACGATCGGCCTAGCGCGGATCAGGGCGGGGAAGCCGGAACTCGAGGACGGATCACCGCCCGCGATCCTCGCACCGGACGGATCCTCGCCGGTGACGGAGCCATCGCCGATCGCGACCCCGCAACCGGACGCATCCTCGCGGGCGGAGGGGGGTCCGGAGGAGCCGCTCCCCTAGCGCCCGTCACGCTCGAGACAGCATCCGAAGCGGCGCTGGCCGTCCTTGTCGAGATCGCGCAGCGCGCGAAGGACACGAAGGACCGGATCAGGGCCGCCGCAGAGATTCTCGACCGGAAGTTCCCCAAGTCGTTCGTGAACCGGAGCAAGGACGCGGACGCGCCCGCGCCGACTGCGGCCGGGTCGTGGGAGGGGCTCGTACGCCAGATCAGGGAACCGGAGGCGAGCGACCGTGGCGGAGGGACCGGGAACCGACGAAAGGGTCGAGCGGGAAGCGCTGAGCGAGATCGTGCTTGAGGGCGAGTGCACATCCTTGAACTTTTTCATCGACGACGGGCGCCAAGTCTGCGGTGTTCATATCCTGCTCACGGACCGACCTGCGAAGGGTCGTGAGGAGGATCTTCCGGAGTATCTCTGGGTCATTCTCGATACCCAGCGCGAAGCGGACCTGATTCAGCTTCGGGGGAAATACACGATCACCGTCAAGCCGTCCAAATGACGTTCGGACAGGCGCTCCAGGACGCGCTCGCTGCGGTCCTGCTCGTGCTGGGTCTCGGGCTCGCGTGCGGGATCGCGCTCACGCTCGTGGTGCTGGTCGATCTCCTGCGCGCTGTGCGCGCGAGTATGGACGCCTTCCAGGAGGGATTCCGGGGGCCGCGGATCCTCTCCGCACCTGTATCGCCTCGCCAGCGCGGCCGGCACGAGGACGTGTTCCGGGGCGGGACCGTGCACATCCCCGATCTGCCACTTACGGCAGACGAGGAGCGCCACAAGGCTATGCTCGATGCCCATGTTCGAGGCGAGGAGGTCGAGCCCCCATCCTTGGGCGCGTAGTCCCGTCCTCCGTCCGCCGCGCCGTGATCGACTTCCCCACGTACGCGGAGACATTCCTCCGCATCCGGACGAAGGATCGCCGGATCGCGCCATTCGTCCTGAACGGGGAGCAGCAGATCATCTGGAACGTGGTCGCGCAGCAGATCGACGACGGCGAGCCTGTCCGGATCGGCGTATTGAAACCCCGGCAGATCGGTTGTAGCACGCTTTGTGAAGGGATCTCGTGGTGGGGGCTCACGACCCACTTTAACACGAACGCGATCACGATCGCGCACGATTCGGACTCGACGCGCCGGTTGCTCGATATGGCGAAGACGTTTTACGATCACATGCCGATCAAGCCGATGCGGCGCTGGAACACGCGCCAGGAGATCGTGCTCGATCGGCCCGAGACGCCGCAGTATTCCGTCGACCTCGGGCTCGGCAGCCGGATCGATATCCGGACGGCCGGCAAGATCGGCGCGGGCCGGGCCGTCACGACGCACATCCTGCACTGTAGCGAGATCGCGCAGTGGCCGTACCCGGAGGACCTGTTCAGCGGACTCTTTAACGGCGTGCCGTACGAGCCCGGCACGATGGTATTCATGGAGTCGACCGCGCACGGGGCCGGGAACTGGTGGCACGAGTTCTGGGAGGAAATGAAGCGGGGCGCGAACGCCTTTCGCGCGATCTTCATCCCGTGGTTCACGGTCGAGGAGTACGAGCTGCACGGGCGGATCATGCTGCACTGGATGGAGAAGCGCGCGCTCGATGACGAAGAGAAGCGGCTCAAGCGGATCTACAAACTATCGGACGGCCGCATCGCGTGGCGGCGGATGCGGATCAGCGAGCAGAAAGGCGACAAGGACCTGTTCCGCCAGGAGTACCCGTCGAACGACGAGGAAGCGTGGATCGTGGCTGGCTTCCCCGTGTTCGATAACTACCGGCTCGAGCTCGCACTCGAGCGCTGCAAGAAACCGATCGCGCAGGGATACGTCGATCCCGCGAACGTATTCCACGAGGATCCCAAAGGTCCGCTCAAGATCTGGGAGCTCCCGAAAGAAGGGAAGCGGTACACGGCGGGGTGTGACGCGGCGCTTGGGGTCGAGGGCGGGGATTTCTGCTGCATGGAGTTGCTCGACGACCAGGACAATCAGGTCGCGGAGTGGCACCAGCGGATCGAACCGATCAGTTTCGCGCACAGGATCGAAGGAGTGGCGCGCTGGTACAATAGCGCGGAAGTAGCGATCGAGCTCGAGGGCCAGGGGTTCAGCACGATGGCCGAGCTCCGGAAAACCTACTTCAACCAGTATCGGTGGCGCTACATGGACCGGTTCGTGGACAAGATGACCGACCAGATCGGCTGGGTCACGAACCAAAAGACGAAACCGCTCCTGATCGCGCTCATGTCCGAGCACGTGCGGAACGGCAGCATCGGGATCCAGAGCAAGGACCTCGTAGGCGAAATGATGCGGTTCATCGAGCCCGGGCAGGCGGCACCTGGCTGCAAGGACGATCGCGTGATGGCGATGATGATCGCGGCGTTCGTGAATGATGTGAACCGGCCGCGCGGGCGGGCCGCGGTCACGGTCCCGCACGAGAAGTACGCGATCGAGGGACTGCCCCCAGAAGCGCTCAAGGATCCCGATTACGCGCTCAAGCACGACATGGGACAGCACCTGCGGAACGTGGACCGGCCCGACGATCTGGATTGGAGGACGTTCTAGTGCCGGAAACGCGCCGGTCCGCACCCATCAGCTTCCACATCTACGTGACCGAGGAGCTTGATAAAGCGATCCGGGCGCGCGCGGAGGAGCACGGGCTCAGCATCGTGCGCTACATCCGCCTCTTGCTCGAGCGGGAGACGACTCCGGACCCGGACGAGCGGTTCGTCCAGCATTTCAAGACGTGGTGGGGCGTGCGCGGCCAAGGCGATCCGCAGCAGATCGTGGGTGCCGAAGCGCGCGCGCAATCGCTTCGGATGACGTTCGCGCACAAGTTCCGCACGGTCGTCAAGCAATTCCTCGACCAAGGACTCCTGTAGCCCCCCTACTCGTCTAACACTCAGACAGAAGCGCTGCGGGAGGGCAGATGGCGGTTCTGCGTCTCCCTACGCGCCGCATAGCGCCCGAGCCCCGGTCGCAGGTGCAGCCCATGTCGGACCAGGAGCGGCGCCTGCATGGGATGCTCGATGCGATGTTCGACGAGTCCGACGCGGCGTATCGCAAAGAAGTCGGCGAGTGGGACGGGAACGAGCGCTACATCCTGGGCGAGCAGTGGGCGCGGCCTCGGTCCGGTGGGCTCGCGCAGATCACGAACAACCAGATCTGGCGGATCGTGCAGCAGTCCGCCGCTCTCCTCACCGACACCAAGCCCTATATCGAGATCACGAGCCGGCCGAACGACGCGTTCTGGGCGCGTGTCAACACGCAGCTGCGCGAGATTATCGAAGCGCAGTGGTTCCAGAACGATGTCGACCGCGCGCTCGTGCGCTGCGTGTACGATCTGTTCATCACGAGTAACGCATACCTGAAGTGCTATTGGGACGGTACCAAGAACTGGGGCCAGGGCGATATCGGGATCTCGCGCATCAGTCCCCGGTTCATCCGCAAAGACCCGAACGCGACAGCGTTCAAGGATTCCGAATACATCTGCTATCGCGTGCCCGCAACACTCTGGGACATCCGCCGTCGGTTCGATCCTGAGCGCGCCGCGATGGTGCGGCCGGACGCGGACCTGTCGAGCTACACGGAGGGCCAGCAGCGGCACTGGTTCCCGTTCAGCCGGCCACGGCGCAAGAGTCGCATGATGGCGAGCGCTGTGCCGCGCGCGTGGGTGGAGGAGTGGCTGATCCGCGACCCGGCCACAGACAAGCTCGACAGGCCGCTCTACCCCGAAGGCCGGATGATTACGCGCGCGCTGTCGCCCCGGGTCGTCCTGTACGACGACAAAGCGCCGTATTGGGACCCGTGGCCGGGGCCGTGGATCGATTTTACGGTCAACCAGATCGAGGAATCGCCGTACGGGTCCCCGGACATCACGCAGCTCAAGAACCTGAACGATGCGATCAACGTGATCGTATCGCTCCTGATCGACAACGCCCGCTTCATGACGAACGGCATCTGGATCCTCGACGAAGGCGCGCTCATCCCGACCGAGCGCGACAAGCTCACGAGCCGGCCGGGCGTGATCGTCGAGAAGCGGGTGGGACGCGAGGTCAAGCGCGACACGGGGGCGGCACTTCCGAGCGGGGTGATGGAGCTCCTCACCATGCTCAAGCAGGACATGCAATTCGTCTCGGGCCTCATGGATACCGGTTTTGGACGCGCCCCGAAGGGCGTCACTGCGGCTGCGGCGATTGAATCGCTGCAGCTCGCGACCCAAGCCACGATCCGGCTCAAAGCGCGCGAGCTCGAAGCAGGGCTCGTGAACCTCGGGCAGCGGGTCGTGGCGCGCGTATTCCAGCACTACACGGACGAGCGCGTCGTCGATCTCCTGGGCCCGCAGGGGATCGTGCCCATGACCTGGGATCCGCGCGTGCTCGCGACCCTGCAACACGGAATGGCGCTCGGTCCCGACGGTGCGTTCCCCGATCTCGACGGACTGCAGCCGCCGGGCGAAGCGGAGCGGAAGGAACTGCTCAAGCAGTTCCGGATCCGCGTGAGCCCGTCGAGCTCGCTCGCGCTCAGCAAGGAGCGGAAATGGGCGATGGAAATGGCGCTCTACTCCGCCGGACTCACGGACGCGAAAGCCGTGCTCGATGCGATCGATTACCCGAACAAGGAAGAGGTGTTGCAGCGGATCGCGGCGGCGCACGCGCAGGGTGCGGGTGCGGTAACGCGGGCGGCGGCGGGACCGCGACCCCGCGGGCGAGGCGTGAACGTGACTCAGAACATCGTGGGCCGGTAAATGGCGTACCTCGTCGATAAAGGCAAGTATCAGACGAACGTGATCGGCCCGACGACCTCGGTGCCGGCGCCGCTCGTAACGAACCAGACGGTCACGGTGACCGGCAACTCGGGCGATATTTTCGTCCCCGCGCGTGCGCAGTCGGTCATGCTGTACGCGGTAGCCAGCGGGGCTGTATCGGGCACGGCGCCGACGCTCGCGTTTGCGCTCGCGGCGAAAGACCTGCAGCTCACGACACAGTATTACACGCTTGTGACCGCTCCGAACATCACAGCGACGGGTGGGACGGCGCTCTTGATTGTCGGTCCCGTCGTGTCGTTCGTCGCGAACATTGCGTTGCCGGCGATCATGCCGGCGATCATGCGGGTCCTGTGGACGGTGACCGGTACGACGCCGTCGTTCGGGGGCGTATACGCGACGCTCGTGTGGCAGGAAATCGGCGTACCGGGGGGTGCATGATGCGCTTACGGTCTATCCTGTGCCTTGCGGCCGTACTATTGACCCTGTGTGCGCTTCCCGCTTTCGCGCAGCCGGCCAATTTTGCCAATACGATCGTGCTCGCGAACGCCACAGTCACGGCCACGACGACATCGGCGGATATTCCGGTGCCGTTCGGGGCGCGGTCGGTCGCGTGCTACCTCACCGTTACCGGAGCCGTGTCCGGCACGACGCCCACGCTCAACTGCGCGATCAAGCTCAAGGACCCGCAGGGGCAGGCCCTGTACCTCGCGCCCAACGCGCTCGTGTCGGCGAACTGCACGGCCACGGCGTGTATCCAGGAGATCATGGTCGGCCCGGCGGTGCAGAACACCGCCAACGTATCCGCGGCCGGAGTGCTCGGATCGACCGTTCAGGCGGTATTG
>Ga0187846_10000397_pt1 | contig 25746 bp, 14 predicted proteins | sample TC_taG_FD_161473 | JGI IMG/M metagenome (GOLD analysis project Ga0187846, IMG submission 161473) | Biofilm microbial communities from the roof of an iron ore cave, State of Minas Gerais, Brazil - TC_06 Biofilm (v2) | ecosystem: Environmental > Terrestrial > Deep subsurface > Cave > Wall biofilm... | reverse complement strand
ACGCTGGTACTGGCCCTGCGCAGTCAGCGGCGGAAAGTGGCCATCCTCCGGATCGACGATCAGTGACGTCTGGCGGGAGGTGTGCCGCGCGTACTCGGTCCAGTTCGAGCCGTACGGTCTGGCATCGACGCCTTCATGCTGGACCCAGTAGCCCGCCTCGGGGATGATGCCGGCCTGAACGCTGGTCGCGAGCAGCTGGTTTTCCTTCTCCCGCTCGGCGTATTCCGCCTCGGTCAGCCACTTGCGATTGCCATAGCGCCGGGGCCGCTCGAACGGCACACCGATCGAGTCGTCGCTGGTCCAGGTTCCCTGCAGGTCCGGCTCGCCCCAGGCGGTCTTCGGCGGCACCCAGGTGGCTTCCTCGGCAGCCGCGGTAGCGGCCGCGATCGCGTACAGAGCTGCGAACGCGGCCGAACCGCAACAGCGTCTGTACGCTCTGCCCATCCAAGCGATCATAGCCTCGCTCCGGACCAGAAGCCGGGCCGCTACGTGGTTGGACGGGCAGCCGAGCGCGCGGCCTGCGCGATGAGGTCGGCCACGGCCTGTGGCCTCGACACGAGCGGCACATGATCCACCGGCAGCGTCACCACGGCCGATTTCATTCGCTGTGCCGTGAAGGCCTGGGTTTCGGGCGCAACCATCCGATCGTTCTGCGCGATCAGGAACCATGATGGCTGCTCGCGCCAGGCGGGCCGGCCCATCGGTTCGCCCAGACATCTTGCCGCGATCGGTTTTTGCGCCGCGGCCATCAGCGCCGTCTCCCTCGGGTGCTGCGTCGGGCGCGACCGCGTCGCGGAATGCATCGAGGTCCAGCCAGAAGAATCCGTCCGTATCGGGCTTGAGAGCGGGCGCCTTCGGATGTGGCGTCGCGCGACCGAACACCTGGCCGACGGTCTCGCCTTCGTCCGGCACGATCGCGGCGATGTAGGCCAGAGCCATCACGCCGTGATGACCGGCACCGGCTGCGGTGATCACGGCGCCACCGTAGGAGTGACCGGCCAGCACCACCGGTCCCGGCACCTGTCGCAGCAGCCGCTTCAACGCTGCCACGTCGTCGGCCAGGCTGGTCAGCGGAATCTGCGCGGACCTGGCTCGCAGCCCGAACCGGTCGAGTTCTCGGATCACCTTGTTCCAGCTCGAGCCGTCGGCCCACGCGCCGTGTACGAGCACGACCGTCGGGTCTTCGCGGTGGTTCGTTGTCATCGCCGTTCCTTTTCGAACACCCCGCTCAGGAAGCGCTGCATCTGCTCGGCGATGTATTCGCTGTGGTCTTCCAGCGCGAAATGACCCGTGTCGAGCAGGTGCAGCTCGGCTTTGGGCAGATCGCGCCGAAACGCCTCGGCACCCGCGACTGTGAAGAACGGATCGCCCTTACCCCACACGATCAGCATCGGCGGCTGATGGCGGCGGAAGTACTCGTGCCAGCGCGGATACAGCTCCAGGTTGGACGCATAGTCGTTGAACAACTCGATCTGGATCGCATCGTTGCCGGCACGATCGAGAAAGTACTGATCGAAGGTGTAGGAGTCCGGGCTGATGCGGCTCGCGTCACGCACGCCCTCGGTGTACTGGAAGCGGGTCGTCTCAGGCGCCAGGAAAGCGCGCACCGCGGCCTCGGTTTCGCCACTGCGCTTGGACCAGAGCGCCCTCAGAGGAGCCCACGCCGGGCTCAAGCCCTCGGCGTAGGCGTTGCCGTTCTGCACGACGATCGCCGATACCCGGTCCGGGTGGCCACTGGCGATCCGGAATCCGACCGGAGCGCCGTAGTCCTGAACGTAGATGGCGAAGCGCTTCAGTCCCAGTTCCTCGAGCAAAAGCCTCTCGGTCCAGCGCGCCAGATGGTCGAACGTGTAGCGGAACTCGCTGGCAGCGGGCTGGGCGCTGTAGCCGAACCCGATGAAGTCGGGAGCGATCACATGGAAGTCGCCCGCGAGCGCCGGGATCAGATCCCGGAACATGTGGGACGAGGACGGAAAGCCGTGCAGCAGCACGATCGTTGGCCGCTCGCTCGACCCGGCTGCGCGATAGAACAGTTCCTGCCCGTCGATGAGTTTGCGGTGATAGGTGATCATCGTGAACTCTCCTTTGCATGGTTATGTTGTATCGACCGCTACAAATATGGCATCACCGGTGCAACTGCGTCAAGCTTTTTTTACCGAACGCTACAAAATATTGGTATGCTGTGTAAGATATGTCGCGCCGAATCGAGTTCGACTACGACCGGGCCATTGACCGGGCTACGCAGGTGTTCTGGAAGAAGGGCTATTCGAATGCGTCGCTGCGCGACCTGCTCAAGGCGATGGGCATCGGCGAGGGCTCGTTCTACAACACGGTCAAAAGCAAGAAGCGCCTGTACCTGGAGTGCTTGAAGCACTACGACGCGACCGTGAGCCGACGGCGCCTGGATGCGCTGCTGGGGCCCGCCGAAGTGAGGGACGGCGTGCGGGCGTTCTTCAAGACCGTGCTGGACGAGCTGGACGATCCAAGGACCCCGCGTGTTTGTCTGCTCGCAGCCAGCCTGTCGGGCGACGTGCTGGCGGAACGGGAACTGAATCAGTATGTGGTCAGCGGCATGACGGCGTTCTCGGACGCCTTCCGCCAACGGCTGAAAGCGGCGAAGCTGTCCGGCGAGCTGCCCAAGGGCTTCGACGAGGATGTCACCGCCCAGGTCATCGTGACCTATCTGCAGGGCCTGTTCCGCGTGATCCGCGTACTGCAGGACCGAAGCCAGGTCGAGCAGCAGATCGAGGCGCTGCTCGCGGGACTGGGGCTGTAGCAGCCTGCAGTAGCTTGACGGTTTCGGGATTGCGGGCCAAATTACGTCTTAAGGATGGGCTCTGGGAGTGAAAGCCAGCCCGGAGGAAACCGGCGGCGTTTGATCGGGCGTTACATGCGCGGATTCTTCATCAGCTACCGCCGCGTCGACACCCTGGCCTGGGCAGGGCGACTGCACGCCGACCTGGCTCTGCGGTTCGGCCGTTCGCAGGTATTCATGGACGAGGACGGAATTCCCCGTGGAGCCGACCTCGACCTCGTTCTGAAGGCAAAACTGGCGAGCTGCGACGCGCTGCTGGTCTTGATCGGACCGGAATGGTTGGGCTGCAAGCGCTCCGATGGCCGCCGAAGGTTGGATGCCCCGGAGGATTGGGTACGCACCGAGGTTGCCACGGCCCTTCAGAGAAACATACCCGTCTTGCCGGTCCTGTTCGAAGACGCGAAGCCTCCGGCGCAGACGGATCTTCCGCCAGACTTGCAGCGCTTGAGCATGAAAGCGGCGGCCAGCGTCCGCAGCAGCCACTGGCAGGACGACACTCGCGAACTCTTCAAGAACCTCGTTCACCTGACCTTCAAACAGCCCGAGGAGCCGCCGGAGATCGCATCGGCGAACGCCGCGCTCGTATGGTTGAAGGACCAGATGTCGGACGAACGCATCGCTGACGCGATCATCCGGTCCAAGGAGGTGATCGAGCACACCTATCAACAATTCAACCGCCTGGAGATCTTCAAAGCGATCCACGACGCGCTGCACACGATCGAGTTCGAGTGCCTTCGGCCGATGGAAGCCGGCAACGCGAGCGATCCCTTGCGCGCGTACAAGTGGACCTTCGAGATGCAGGCGCGCCAGATTCAAGAGGCGATGGCTCTTCCCGACATGGATTCGTTCCTTCGAGAGGAAATCGAAGGGGAGATGGGGCTGGCCGCGGCCGCTTTCAAATCCGCTCTTGACAAGCAGGGAGGTGCCGCCGAAAAGGAGCTGCTGACCAACCAGCTGAACCTGCTCCTGTCCAATTTCCCCGAGCGCCTCAATACGGAAATTGTGCGGGCGGCGCGCGAGCTCAATCTGGTGCGGATCGTCGAGCTGATGGCGAAAGTGAAGGACATGCTGCCCGTTTTTCCCCCCGATCAGACTCCTCCGTTCCAGTCGTTCCTGGAGGGCATCAAGGCGCTGGAGGGACTGCGTGACGAGTTGAAGGTTCTGGTGGATGAGCACAGCCGATTGCAGTCGCTGGACCGGGAACTGCGGCGCGGTTGTGTCGGCGGAACGACCGTGCGAGCCCCGGGAGACGACTGGCGCCGGATCAAGGTTGTGCGACTCAGGCTGGTGCCGCCCTTTTCCTCCGACCTGGAGCTGGTGTTCGATGATCTGACGGAGCTGGAATCGGAGATCGACGACAGTGTCCAGGCGGGGGACGGTACGAGCGCGGTGGTGCGGATACGGGAGTACTTCCTGTTCATCGGCAAGCTGTTCCGTGTGGTCGACACCCGCCTGAAGAACCTCAGCGCACGCCTCACCAAGGTGAGCCAACCGTTGAAGACGATCCTGGATATGTGCTGACGGCGGCCACAGATGCCGGATTCAACCGTCCAGCCTTTTGAAACCGCGACCGAGTTGCGGGAGGCCCATGCCCGGCTTCTGAGCGCGCTCGAGCAGCAGCTGCACGGCGCAAGCACCGAGGAGCAGGAAGCGGCGGCACTGCACCGCCTGGAATCCGACGTTCGCCAGTTTCTACAACGTGGCGCAGCAACGGGGGTCTATCTCGAAGAGATTTCGGACCGCACGGCATGCCAGGTCCTGGTGGACTACTGGGTATCTGCCCTGTCGCGGGCAGGATTGCAGGCCAGCGGTGTCCGCCTGGCGCGATTCGACCCGGTACAGCTGCCGGACCTGAAGGACAAGCCATGCCCGTACGTCGGGCTGGAGGCTTTCCGCAGCTCCGAGTTCTTCTTTGGCCGCGAGGCCGATACCGCGGCGCTGATCGCGCAGGTGCGCGATGTTGCGCTGGTCGTCGTGCTGGGCGCATCGGGCAGCGGCAAATCTTCGATAGTGCTGGGGGGCGTGCTGCCCGCGTTCGGCGCGGGCAAGGAGCTGGCGCAGCCGCTGCGGGTGATACCGGCGTTCGTACCGGGAATCGAAGTGCTCGAATCCCTGGCCGAGGCCGTACTGCACGGCTGCGGCGGCGATGCCCAGTCGGCGGGGACGGAGGCGGCGCGACTTCGTGAAGATCCCTCCCGCCTGGTCGAACTCATTGGCGGAAGCGGCGCCGCTGCAAGCCTGATCGTCATCGACCAGTTCGAGGAGGTCTTCACGCTGTCGACCGCCGCGGACCGCGAAGTCCTGGTGGCATCGCTCGTGGCGTTCCTGAACGCTCGCCGCGAGCACCGCGTGGTTCTGACGATGAGGGAAGAGTTCCGCAGCAAGATGGCGGAGCTGACGGCTCTGGGCGCCTACCTCAATGACAACCGAGCCTGGTATTCGATGCGGCCGATGGGATATGAAGAGCTTCGGGCCGCGGTGGAGAAGCCGGCGACGCTGGTGAACCTCCAATTCCAGAAGGGAATTCTGGACGATCTGGTCAAGAAAGTGCTCGGCCAACCGGCCGCGCTGCCGCTGCTGCAGTTCACGCTGCGCGAACTGTGGCACAAGCGCGACCGCAACCGCATTACGTGGGACGTATACCGGACGGTGGGCGATCCACTGAGCGCGCTTCAGACCACGGCCGACTCGTTTTACGGGTCGCTCGCTCCGCAGACCCAGGGCGAGGTCCGCCGGATCCTGCTTGAACTGGTGCGTGTCGACGAGCTCCTCGAGGTTTATCGTCAGCCGGTTCGCAAGAGCAGGCTGCTCGAGGCCGGCAAGGCCAATACCGAAGAGGTGCTTCGTCTGCTCGAGACGAACGAATATATCCGGGTCGCGCAGAGAACGAATGATTCGGAGGCGATTGCGGAAATACGGCATGAATCGTTGATTCGCAACTGGCCCCTGTTCGTCGACTGGATCGACGAGAAGCGGCGCGACCGGCGCCAGCGGTTTGCGCTCGCCCAAGCGGCGGATCGATGGGACAAGAGCGGCCGTCCGCGTCAAGGTTTGTTGACCGGCTGGCAGTTGCAGCAGGCCACGGAGCTGTCCGACCTTCTTGCGGTCGAGCGGGAGTTTGTGGACGCCAGCGTCAAGGCGATCGAGCTCGGGCAGCGACGAAAGCAGCTATTGCTCGCGGGAGGTTTTGGATTCGCCTTGTTCGTCATAGCCGGTCTTTGGGCCTTTGATCATTTCTATCTGCAGGAACGCCGCCAGACCTGGGGCGAGCTGGACATTCTCCAAGGGATGAGCGAGGAGGACCGGAAACTCTATGCGGAAAATCGATTGGACAACGTGGCTGTCCGACTGTGGAAACGCGCCGCGAACGACCCCAAGTCACTCGATGAGCTGGTGCGGCTCCTCAAACGCGCGGACAACCTCGGGCTGTTCAAGCCTGGCATCTACAAAGTGACGGAGTGGAAAGCCTACGAGGACACGACCAAGGAGATGAGCCCGGCTGCCCTCGAATCAACGATGGTTACCTTGCAATATCCGCAAGGTGCCGCACCCAGCGAGGCGATGCTTCAATACTTCTGGCATAAGTTCGCGATGTGGGTATGGGACGAAGGATTCCCGATTCCCGCTAGAGCGACGGTGAAATCCCGCGACGACGCCAAGACACCGTACCGTGTCGAAGTCAAGGGCTTGAGCTGGGTCGCTTCTTCCAGCGACGAGTCCAGCAGCGTCAACGTGATCTCCAAGGGCGCACGAAGCGCATCGCCCCGAAGGGCCGATGCAGCAAAGCGTCCGATTTCAACCGCAAAGGCAATACCGCCGGATTCAGCACTGGCGGCGGAGGCTCCGTCGGAACTCGCTGGACGGGTGCTCAAGGTCACGTCCAATGGCCAAGACCTCGATTTCACATTTGACCCATCCGAAGTGCTGCTGAGCGACAGGGACCTCGATCCCGCAGCAGAAAAACTTCTGCAGAAGTACAGGACGGACTGGAATGCGCGCGAGCCGTTCAAGGCGCTCAATCTGTCGAACTGGTGGTGGGTTCCGCGTTGGACGCTTCCGATCTGGAAAGCTGCCCATGCACAGGTCTTTCCCCCCGAGACCGGCGCTGTCGTTCATGCCATTGTGACGATCCGGCAGCAGCCCGCTCTGCTTTATTCGGACGCCTTCGTCGCCGGCATCCTGCAGTGGCAGGCGATCTCGATGCCGGAGACGGTCAAGGTCGCCTGTGAATCGGTAGGTGGCACGAAGGCGCTGGTTGACGACGTAAAGAAGCGGCTTTCCGACAGGCAACCGCTGTCCGGCATGGTCTACTACCTGCAGGGCTTCCCAGATGAAGTCGAACGCCGGCCCATCGCGTCGAAAGCGAGCTGCGACTTGCAGGGTGTGTGGAGTTCGGTGCATGAGACGCGCGAGACGGCCTCTTTTGCGACGGAACTCGAAGAGGCGATGGGTAAAGCCTATGACCCTGAACCGCCGCTGCTCGTTTACGTTGCGGCGAATCTGAAAACTTATCTCGCACCGAACGGGGACCTCGACGAGAGCATCAAGCGGCGCATCGACAAGCAACTGCGCCACGATGTCGCGCAGTCGACCGGAGTGAGTGCGCCCTTCGTGAAATTTCGAACGAATGTCGATTTGAGCGCCAACCAGTATTCGATTCAGATCCATGGGCGACCTGTCGCCGATCGGTTTAACGCATCTCCAGGCCATGAAGTCGACGATATTTTGAAGAAGCTCAACCAGGTGATGTTGGATAACCCGAGAACCTGGCTCGACGCCGAGGAAGTGGTCCGTTTGCGCGATACCCTGCCGCGCCGCGTGAGGGAGTGGCTTTCGAGCACGTACACAGTTGGCGAGTTGAAACTGATCCTCGAGCGGGTTTTTCCAGAGAGGTCGCAAACGAGCCCGCGCGCCATTCGGACCGGGTCGTCCGAGCCCCGCAGGGATCCCTCGACCCTGGCCCATTTTTCATGGCTGATCCGATCACTGGCTTTCTGGAAACACGTATGCACCGAGGCCGATACCAGATGCCTGAGCGACAACCTTCGCAGGATGCAGCAGGCGCGGTTGAACCGTTCCGCCGATGCTGGCGATTCGGACCAGCCGGCAACGCCGCTTCCAGGCATTGATCTTCTGGTTTCAGGAAAAATCACAGAAGCTTCAGCGCTGTTCGCCCAGCAGGCCAAAGCCGGGGGCCCGCCACTTGAAAACCGTTTCGTGCAGCAGTACAGCCGCGCGGTTGTTCGAACCGAGTACCCCCCTCTGGAGAGAGCGTGCAGTCCCCACATCGGCAAGTTTGCCAAATATGAAGAGCGGGTCGGCCGCGCCTGGGTCCAGTACAGGATCAACGCTCTGCTTGCCGAAGACTACAACGAACCGCTGCCGAAGCCGATGCGGCGGCGCCTCGAGTTGTGCCGAATTTCGGGGCTGCTGCAGGATGGCTCCAGCGATTCCGCAGCCGAAGCAACCGAACAGGTGGAACGTCAGTTCAAGGCGGGCACCTTTGATTGGGCGCCGGATGAGAAATACTGGCTGAGCTATCTCACGCTGAAGGGACATCTTGCTTCCTCCAGGGCCCTTTACAAGGCACCGCCGCCACGTTTGGAGGCGGTAACACTGTTGCTTTCTGAAGTGGCTCGTGAGGTACCGACGAATACGGCGGAGGACAGTCTGACCGAGTTGAGCGGATTCTGCGACAAACCCGCCGCGGGAGCATGGTGCTTGCAGATGTTCATGGGCTGGCCGACATTGAAGTCCGACAGCTATTGGATCCCGTTCACATTGGCGTACCGATTGGACTCCCTGAGCCGGGAGAATGCATTGAAGGCCTTGAAGCTGGCGGATCGGGCGGAGCAGAATCTGACGGCCGTCGACAGCGCCAACCGGCCACTGCAAACCGGCTGGGTCAATTATGTCCGTGGCTCGGCGCACGAGACGCTGGGCGAGTTCGCAGTGCCCGGTGAGATCGATCGGGCGATCCAAGACTTGAGTGACCTGATTGCACCTTCCAAACAATGGAAAGTCGGTGAACCTGGCGCGTGGTCCGATCTGCTGGAGAGCAGTGCGGGCCAACTGTCGGTCGCTCTGCGCGTCAAGGGAGACCTGGATCAGGCATCGAAGGCGATAACCCGCGGTGATGCGATCGGCAAGAAGTCTGCGATGCTCGCTCGCCAGGCGGCGGGTGTCTCGTTGGCTCGGGGAAAATTCAGTGAGGCTTTGGCATTACTGAAGGACGCATCCGACGACGATTCGCAGGTCCTGAGGTGCTGGTCCAGGATCTTTTCCGAGATTCCGCAGGATGCCGCGGGCCTGGACGCCGATGTCGCAGAAGTGGCGAAGGGTACCCACGACTTCCGCGACTACGTATTGCTGACCTACTACTGGCACCTGATGCGAAACGGCAAGGAGGCGCAGGCGACCGAATTGCTGCAGCGACGGTGGAAGGAGATCAACCCGTCGGGCGCGGCCGAGGGGTCATTCTGGAAAGAGCGACTCGCACCGGAACGCGGAGACTACATGGCCGTCTGGCGGGAGATGCTGGTCGGATACTTTTCGGGAAAAGTCTCGAAAGATCAAATCGCGGCGATGCTCGGAAAACCGAATGAATTCGAGGCCTTGCCGCTCGCCCGCGCGCCGCAGTCACGCGACGGCTTTCTGACGGAATGGTATTTCTACGATGGGCTTCTGCAATCGGTCACCGGCGAGAAATCGACCCAGGTCGATCGCTTCAAGTCGCGCCTTCAAGAGGCCATCAATATGAAGCAGGTTGCATTCAACGAATACGTCTTCGCGAAAGCGCTGTTCGGAAGAATCGAACGGGGCGAGTATCCGGCCCGATAGACTGCCATGGGGCGAAACCTTATCCTGTGCTTTGACGGAACGAACAACGAGTACAGAGCGGTCAACACAAATGTCGTGAAGGTCTACGGGATGCTGGACCGAACCCGGAACGACCAACTGGCGTACTACCAGCCTGGTATCGGAACGCTTGCGCCGCCCGGCGTTTGGGGAAAGACGAAGAAGTGGTTGATCACCAAGCTCGATCTTGCGATCGCGTGGTTGCTCGAGGATCATGTGACCGACGGGTACCGATTCCTGATGCGGTACTACCAGGAAGGCGACACGATCTTTTTTTTCGGATTCAGTCGGGGAGCCTATACGGCCCGCGCAGTGGCCGCCATGCTGTACAAGGTAGGGCTATTAACGGTTGGCAACGAAGAGCTGTTGCCGTTCGCCTGGGACACGTTCCGAAATGAGAAGGACCCCGCGATATACACGGGCTTCCGTCACACGTTCTCGCGAAGGGTTCGTGTTCATTTTCTCGGATTGTGGGACACCGTCAGCTCGGTCGGCTGGGCATGGGATCCGCAGCATCTGCAGTTCACGGCGAACAATCCGATCGTCGATGTGGTTCGGCATGCTGTTGCACTCGACGAGCGTCGCGCCTACTTTACGCAGAACCTCTGGGGCGCCGACCCGACGCTGGGAACGGACACGGTTCAAGTCTGGTTCCCAGGCACTCACTGCGACGTCGGTGGCGGGTACTTGGAGCCCGAAGCCGGCCTGTCGAAGATAGCGCTGCGCTGGATGGTCGATCAGGCGAAGCTCTTCGGCGTCAGATTCCAGCCCAAGGCCGAAGCTGCCGTTCTTCCGCAGACCGATACTCCGAACTGCGCCGCGCCGAGCCCAATGGCGATCCTGCACGAATCGTTGCGAGGGCTGTGGTGGATCCCGGAATTCGTGCCCAAGCCGTACAAGGATTCTTCGAAAGGCTACGCGACCCGCTGGATGCTGCATCGTGGAAGGCCGAGGTACGTCGCCGAGGGCTCGAATGTTCACGCTTCGGTGCTGGCGCGCAAAACGGCGATGCCTTCGTACGTTCCGCGCAATCTGCCGGTCGCGTTTACCGAGACGCAATGACGGTTTTTTTCTACTCGGCATTCCGTTCCGACGCCACGGTGATGACGCCAACATGGTATGGCGTTTCGATCATTCGAGCGCGACCTGGGCGAACAGGAAGTCGGATTTTGTTTGCATCCAACGTCTATCCTGAGAAAAACGAACGCGGAGGATTGCAATGGTCCTATATCGCCGAGCTTTAGCGCGACCCCTGCTGGCCCTTCTAGCCTGCCTGATCGCGAGTAGCTGTTCCCGGCAACCGCAGCCCGGCACCGTTCTCGATGAGGCCAAGCAGGCTGGTCGCACAGCAGCCTCCTTTCCGCATGCGTCGGAGGACTACTTTCACGACATGGACGGCGGCCTGTCGCTCAGCCCGGACGAAATCAAGGGGCGCAACATGTGGCTGGTCTGGAGTGGCGGCAACGATCGCTTCTGGAACGCCATGACCCAGTACACCTTCGGCGCGTTCGACCTGTTGAAGGTCATCAGCTCGCACCCGAGCCTCGGTTACTCGCGCGCCAACCGCTGGGAGTATTTTGGTCTGGTCAACGAACCGTGCTTTGAGCCTGCGACGGGCCCGCAACCGAGTCGCCGCGGGCTGTGGCTGGACGTGCGCAGCAAGCAATGTCCGCCGGATCCGTTCGAGGACGAAAGCAAATACCCGGGGGTGGCGGTCGGTTCTCGCGGGAAATCACTGGGGGACGGCAGCACCCAGCCGATCGGCTCGTATTACGGCTATGCCAGCGGGATCGTCGGCCTGCGCCTGTTTCCGAACCCGGACTTCGACGAAAAGGCGGCCAAGGCGTGGGACCCCGAGCGTTACTACTCCGATCCGTCGTACTACAACCGCAAGGACCTGATTCGTCCTTTCCGCGTCGGCATGTCGTGCGGCTTCTGCCATGTGGGCCCCAGCCCGGTCAAGCCCCCGGATGACCCGGAGCGCCCGGCCTTCGCCAATCTCAGTTCCTCGGTAGGCGCGCAGTACATGTGGGTCGACCGGCTATTCATATTCAACTCCAACAAGCCCGAGGGCCGAACCAACTTCATGTACCAGCTCGCTCATACCTATCGGCCGGGGACGATGGATACCTCGCTGGTGTCGACCGACAACATCAACAACCCGCGCTCGATGAATGCGGTCTACGATTTCGTGTCACGACTGGAAAGAGCCAAGCGGCTGTGGCATGAGAAGCTCGCCGGCGGAGAACTCGACAACAAGCAGTTCAACGACTTCATCGCCAGCGGTCCACTGACCGAGTTCTACTCCAAGGCGGACGCGACGGTACGCACGCCCCATGTGCTCAAGGATGGGGCCGATTCGGTGGGGCTGCTCGGAGCCCTGAACCGCGTCTACCTGAACATCGGGCTGTTCAGCGAGGAATGGCTGCTGCACTTCAACCCGGTGGTCGGCGGCAAGGAGATCTCGCCGATTCCGATCGCCACCGCGGAGAAGAACTCCTCGTACTGGCAGGCCACCGAAGCGGGCACGCCATTGACCGCGCTCTTTTTCCTGAAAGCGGCTCAACCGGATCGCCTGAAAGACGCGCCCGGCGGCGATAAGTACTTGAAAGCAGATGCCCGCACGCTCGCGCGCGGCAAGACGGTATTCGCCGATACCTGTGCCCGCTGCCACTCGAGCAAAGGCGTACGGCCGCCGGAACGACTCGGTCTGGATCCCGACAAGTGCGAGGGCGCCGGCTATCTCGCGTGTTTCAAGCAGTACTGGTCCTGGACCCAGAGCGACGAGTACAAGGCGCAGATGCGCAAGGTCGTGCAGGCACCCGATTTCCTGCAGGACAACTACCTGTCCTCGGATGCGCGGATACCGGTCACCTTGCTGCGTACCAACATCTGCAGCCCGCTGGCCACCAACGCGCTGGCCGGCAACATCTGGGACAATTTCTCATCGCAGTCGTACAAACACCTGCCTTCGGTCGGCACGGTCACGCTGAGCGATCCTTTCACCGGCGAGCCGATGCCGTACAAGATGCCCGCCGGCGGGCGTGGCTATACGCGGGTTCCGTCGCTGATCGGCATCTGGTCGACCGCCCCGTTCCTGCTGAACAACAGCGTCGGTCCGTTCGATTCGAGTCCCTCGGTCGCCAGCCGTATGAAGGTGTTCGACGCATCGATAGAGCAGATGCTATGGCCTGAGAAGCGTGACCGCGATCCGATCCTGGGCGACAAGGTGCCCGGCGTGATCGATCGCACCACGCAGCGCAGCGCGGTGACGATTCCGGTGGGCTTCGTTCCCGATGTGGCGCAGCCGCTGCAGGGGCAGCTTCACCGGTGGTTGCCTTGGCTGATCGACGCGGGCGGCGATGTGGTGCTGGGGCCGATCCCGAAGGACGTGCCGATCGGCCTGCTCGCCAATCTGAAGCTGCGCGCGGAAAGCGACGATCCGGCCGAACAGGCCGCGCACCTGCGCGACATGGGCGAATTCCTTCTGAAGCTGAAGGTGGACCTGGCCACGGCACCGGTCGGAGCCAGCGACCAGGAGCTGCGCGCGCGGTTTGCAAACCTGAAGAAGCCGATGCTCGCGCTGAGCAAGTGCCCGGACCTGGTGGTCAACCGCGGCCACTATTTTGGCACCGCGGAATTCAACCACAGCGTGGGCTTGAGCGAGGACGAGAAGGCATTCGGGCACGAACCTGAGCTCAGCGACGAAGACAAACGCGCGTTGATTGAGTTCCTCAAGACGTTCTGAGCTCTGCGCGGCCTCGCACATGGTCGATGCCGAAGGACTTGAATGGGACTATGTCATCGTCGGTTCGGGTGCCGGAGGCGGCACCCTGGCGGCCCGGCTGGCAGAAGCGGGCATGCGGGTCTTCCTGCTTGAGGCGGGCGGCGATCCGCGCTCGATCGAGGCGGCCAGGCTTCCCGACGACTACGACGTGCCGGGCTTTCACCCCTTCGCCTGCGAGAACGCAGCACTGTGCTGGGACTTCTGGGTTCGCCACTATGCCGACGAAGCGCGCCAGGCGCGCGACCCGAAGTACAACGCCGCGGCGCACGGCGTGCTGTATCCGCGCGCGGCAGCTCTTGGGGGGTGCACCGCCCACAACGCGATGATCTTCATGCTGCCGCACGATTCCGACTGGAACCACATTGCGCAGGCAACCGGCGACCGTTCCTGGCACGCATCGCGCATGCGGCGCTATGCGCGTCGAGTGGAGGCCTGCCATTACCGTCCCCTATGGCGCGCGCTGCGCCGGCTCGGGATCGATCCGACCCGGCATGGCTGGGACGGGTGGCTGCGCACCGAGCGGTCGATGCCACTGGACGCGCTCGGCGACGAACAGATGGTCGGAACGGTCGCCGGAACCGCCCGAGCGTACGTGCGCAGCCTGACTCACCCGTGGTTGAGCGCCTATCGGTGGCTACGCCGTGCCGGCGATCCGAACTCGAGGCCCTGGCGGTCGCGCAGTTTCGAGGGCCTTTGCTACACGCCGATTTCCACCTCGAATCACCGGCGCGTCGGCGCGCGCGAACGGGTGCTCCAGGTGGCGACGGACCGACGGCGCCTGCTGCACGTCGAACTGGATGCGCTCGCGACCCGAATCATCTTCGATGAAGAGGGCGCCGCCTCGGGCGTCGAATATCTGAAAGGCCGGCACCTGTACGGTGCGCAAGCGGTGGGCGCGCCAACCGGCGATCGAAGGCAGGTGCGTGCGCGGCGCGAGGTCGTCGTCTGCGGCGGAGCTTTCAATACGCCTCAGCTATTGATGCTCTCGGGCATAGGTCCCGCAGCGCACCTGCGCGCACACGGCATCGCGGTCCGGGTCGATCTGCCCGGCGTCGGCCGCAACCTCCAAGACCGCTATGAGGTCGCGGTGACGCATCGGATGCGCCAGCCATGGCGTGTACTGGAGGGGGCGCGCTACGAGCGCGGCGATCCGCTGTGGCAGCGTTGGAATGCGTTGCGGGCGGGCATGTATTCCTCCAGCGGCGCCGCCATTGCTTTCGTGCATCGTTCGCAGCCCGGTCTGCCGGAGCCGGACATTTTCTGCATGGCTCTGCCGGTGCGATTCGAAGGCTACTCGCCCGGCTTCTCGCAGCTGATCCGACAGCATTCGGATTGCTTGACCTGGGCCGTGCTCAAGGCGCACACACTCAACCGCGCCGGCTCGGTCACGCTGCGCTCGGTCGATCCGCGCGACGTGCCGCTCGTCAATTTCCGGTACTTCGAAGAGGGCGACGATCGAACCGCCAGCGACTTGCAGGCCGTGGTGCGGGCCATCCGCTTCGTACGCCGGATCACGGCGCCACTGATCGAGGCCGGGCCGATCGCCGAAGAATGCGCACCCGGTCCCGATGTGCAAAGCGACGACGCACTGGCCGATTACGTGCGCAACACGGCTTGGGGGCACCATGCATCGTGCACCTGCCCGATCGGCCCGATCGACCAGGGCGGTGTGCTCGACGGCGCGTTCGCCGTGCACGGCACACGGCGCCTGCGCGTGGTTGACGCCTCCGCGTTCCCGCGCATTCCCGGTTTTTTCGTCGTCAGCGCGGTTTACATGATCGCCGAGAAGGCAGCCGAGGTGATCTTGCGAGCCGGGCTGGACACTGGTTCAACGGCTCGAGGCTCGATGTAAGGCGGCAAACCGCCGAAGGAGGTAGCCATGGCGTACGACGTACCGCAACTGCTGGCCATGTCACAGGCCCAATTGGACGATCTGTTTCGTGCCAGTCCCGCAGGCGACATTCCGAACGGCTCGGCCAAGGGCACCGCCATCATCGCCCCCGGGACCCGCTATTCCGAGCCGATCGCCGAGATCGTCAACTATTTCGCATGGCAGGGAAAGGTGTTCGATGCGCAGAAGGGGCTTCTGAAGAACAAGATTTCGGTCTTCGGGTTCGAGGCCATCGTGGCCAGGGTTTACAAGGGCCCGAGCTGGCTCGACGGCAAAGAGTGCATCGTTCTGGACTATTCCGACACCTCCATCGTTGCCCACTGGATCCGGGATGAAATTCGATTGATCGGCCCCGGCTTCTATCTGGGCAAGGTCTACTGGGACAAGGAGCGGTTGATCGACTTTTGCCTGCAGTTCGGACCGTGACACCGCAATACCACTTCATGGTGGTAGCGCCGATCGCGCCGGGGCGCGAACGCGAGCTACGGGAGTTGCTGGAATCGATGAACTCGGAGCCCGGCGTGGTGGACCCGGGCAATCGGCTGCTGCCGTTCGGGCAATTTGAGCGCCTGCATTTCGCGCGCTTCGCACTGCTGGAGGATCCGACCCTCGCAGACCTGGAAAGCTACGGCTTACCGCCCCCGAACGTGCCGAACTACCTCGCGTTCATGGGCGACTGCGATGGGCCGTCGCATGAGCTACTGGCCGATTTGTCGCTGCGCGCCGGGCCGGGACTTCGCAGGATCTTCGCGTGTTGCGAGGGCTTCGACAATCGCGACGATCTGCTGGCCTGGATGCTCGAGCACGACCTCCCCGTCGCCGCCAGTTACGTCAATTGGGTGGGTCGTACGGTGCTGCAGATCCGTCAGGAGAGCGCCTTGCAGCGGGCGTTGGCCGCGAAAGTGCCGCGGCAGCCGATTGCGACGGGAGCCGAGGCGCAGCAACGCCGGCGCGACATGATCGAATTCGTTCAAGCTGAAGTGCGTGCCGGGCGGCTGGCGCTGACGCCGCCGGCGCCCACCCCGCTGGGCTGGCAAGTGGCCGGACTCGCTCATGCGATCGCGGTTCCGCTGGTGGGACTGATCGCGCTGCCGTTGCTGATCGTGCTGCTGCCGTTGCTGATCATCCAGCTGCGCAGGCTCGAGACCAGCGACCCCGAGATCTGCCCGCGTCCGGGCCTGAAATCGTTGCAGCAGCTGCAGCGACTGGAAGATCACGATGTCACCAACCAGTACACGGCGCTCGGTCTGGTGAAGCCGGGGCTCTATCGTCGTTGGCTGCTGACCGTGCTGCTGGTGCTGACGGATTACGCGTGCCGCCATGTGTTTACCCGGGGCTTTCTGGCACGGGTGCAGACCATCCACTTCGCGCGCTGGGCGTTTCTCGATGGCAAGAGTCGGGTCGTGTTCGCCAGCAACTACGACGGTGGTCACGAGGCCTACATGGACGATTTCATCAACAAGGTCGGATGGGGCCTGAACCTGCTGTTCAGCAATGGTGTGGGCTGGCCTCGCACCGATTGGCTCATCCGGGGCGGATCCCGGATCGAACACCGCTTCAAGTTCTACCAGCGACGGCACCAGTTGCCGACCCAGGTCTGGTTCAAGGCTTATCCGGGCCTGGCGCTGGTCGACCTGGAGCGCAACCAGCGCGTACGCGAAGGTCTCGAACTCGCGCAGGTCAGCGATGCGCAGGCCCTGGCGTGGCTCAAGCTGCTGTGAACCCGCAAGCACCGGCAATCGCCGCGTCGGTGGAATTGGACGATGTTCAAGGCTTGCTGCGCTTCGCCTATAAGAGTCATACCGAGGCCAGCTTCCTGCTGTATCGGATCAAGGACCGCGACGCGGCCTGCGCCTGGCTTGCGCAGGCTCCAGTGACCAACGCGGTGTCGCTCGATTCGCCTCCGCCAACTGTACTGCAGGTCGCCCTCACCAGCGAAGGTCTGCGTGCCTTGGGCGTGGACGCCGAGATCGTCGAAGGCTTTTCGCTGGAATTCATTGCCGGTATGAGCAGCGATGCTGCCCGCTCGCGCCGGCTGGGCGACGTCGGGCCAAGCGATCCGAGCCATTGGCGTTGGGGCGCGGGCGCGCGGGTGCCGCATATCGCGGTGCTGTTGTATGCGCTGCCCGGCCGGCTGGCCGAGTGGCAGCACACGATCGAAGCACAGTGCGACGCCGGCTTCGAGTCGCTCGCTTGCTTGTCCACCACCGACCTGCAAGGCGTCGAACCGTTCGGATTCGTCGATGGCATTTCGCAGCCGCAGCCGGATTGGGCGCGCCAGCGGCCAGTGTGCGATCGTGACCAATTGGTCTATTCCAACCTGAGTTGCCTCGGCGAGTTCCTGCTCGGCTATCCGAACGAGTACGGTCTTTACACGCCGCGACCGCTGCTCGGGCTGCTGCGCGACCTCGGCTCGAAGCTGCCGAGGGCAGAGGACGCACCCGACCGGGCGGATCTCGGGCGTAACGGCACTTACCTGGTGATGCGACAGTTGCGCCAGGACGTGCACGCTTTCTGGCAGGCACTGGATGCGCAGGCTGGTGGCAACCCGGCCGAGCGCGACCGCCTCGCGGAGTTGATGATCGGCCGGACCCGTCAGGGCGCCCCGTTGGTCGCCCGCAGCAGCGAAGCGGGACCCGCCGCGACCGCCTCGCCACCGGCGGATCTGAACGCCTTCACCTTCCAGTCCGATCCTCGCGGCCTTCGTTGCCCGCTGGGCGCTCACATCCGGCGCGCCAATCCGCGCAACGCGGATCTGCCCTCCGGCAGGCCGGGAATCCTTTCACGCCTGTGGCGCGTGCTCGGCTTCAACGCCGAAGCGTTGCAACACGACCGTGTCGCATCGACCCGATTCCATCGTCTGTTGCGTCGGGGGCGCGAATACGGGCCAGCGTTGCCGATCACGCCGGCGCCGGGCGGATCGGCCGCAGGCTCCGAATCCGGGTTGCAATTCATCTGCCTTGCCGCCAACCTCATGCGCCAATTCGAGTTCGTGCAAAGCGCCTGGATGATGGGAGTCAAGTTCAATGGACTGCCGGGTGAGGCCGATCCGGTGCTTGGCAACCGGATGCCGGATTCAGCCGGGCAACGCACCAACGGTTATTCGATACCTCAACCCGACGGCCCGGACCGCCGCCTCAGCGGGCTGCCACAATTCGTGACGGTACTGGGCGGAGCGTACTTCTTCCTGCCGGGGATTCGCGCGCTGCGCTACCTGGCCACTACCACCCTGAGGGAGGGCGCCATGACCGCGGACACAAGCGGCGTCCGAATCACTTTGAACCCGAACCGCCCGGTGCCGCCTGCCAACACCGGCTCCGCGGTCCTGAACTGGCTGGCGGATGCGTCGATCAAATTCACGCACTTGGAGCGGCGCTTCGATCCGTTCGTGCGGTCCGTATTTGACGCCGTGCTACGCGACCCGATCGCCCGCCTTGCCACCGCGCTGATCAACTGGCAGCGCTCCGATGAAGGATTGAAGATTGCCGAGGAAAGACCGCTGCCGGATGAAGAAAAATGGGTCGACTCGATCATCTCCAGCTTTCAGCAGCAGATGCGGGGCCTGTGGAAGCCCGGCAGCTTCGAACGCGGAGGCAACACCAAGACGCACGGTATCGTGCGCGCCGAATTCATCGTGCACGACGGCCTTCCGGCCCACTTTCGGCACGGGATCTTTTCGGAGCCGCGGACCTACCGCGCGTGGGTGCGCTTCTCCGGACCCGGCCCCTATATCACACCGGATATCGACGATGTGGGCTTCATGAGCATCAGCATCAAGCTGATGGGTATACCCGGCCCCAAGCTGATGGACGAGGAGAGATTCACGCAAGACATGTTCGGCGTGTCGACACCCACTTTCGTAACGCCGGATGTGCGCGCCAATGCGCAATTGCAGATCAACAGCCTGATGAACGCGCCGATCTTTTATTTCTTCAACCTGAGTCGGCACCACCTGCTGGACTTCATCATGCAGGCACTGTGGACCAAGACGCAGAGCAGCCCATTCGAAGCTCCGTACTTCAGCTGCGTTCCGTATCTTCTGGGCGAGGGTCAGGCGATGCAATACTCGGTGTGGCCGAAGTCGAAACGGCGTACGCCGATCCCCCGCCTGCCACTGCGCCCCCCGGGCAATTATCTGCGTGACGCGATGATCGCTGCGCTGGACGCCGGTGACGTGGAACTCGACATTCGCCTGCAGCTGCAAACAGATCCGTTCCTGATGCCGATCGAGAACAACGCGGTGCTCTGGCCCGAACGGCTGTCGCCCCGCGTTTCGGTCGCAACGCTGCGTATCCCGCGGCAAGCGTTCGCCTCGCCGGCGCAATTGGACTTCGCCAAGCGGCTCTCGTATAACCCGTGGCACTGTATCGCCGAGCATCGCCCACTGGGCAACCAGAGCCGGGCCCGGCGCCGCATGTATTGGGAGCTTTCCAAACTTCGGCATGACATGAACGCTGTTCCCCACTACGAGCCGAACGGTGACGAGACCTTCGATTGAGTCATGGCAGCGCGGATCACCTTTTCAAGTGTTCCACCAGCGTGGCGAATTGAAGCGCATTGCCAGGACACGCGTCATTCCACAGCTGTGCACGAATCTGGTTCTCCGAACGCTCTGAAAGGACCCAACCGAGCGCGGGGTCGTGCTCGTTCGGATCGTGGCATAAGCGGAAATGGTAGAACTCGGCGCCGCCGCCGATGACCTGGGCGAGGTCGTAGATCGCGAGCGCACCGTGTGCCTGTCGGGTGTCGAGCAGCGCGCGAATCGGGCTCAGCGCTTCGGCGAGCCAGTTGGTCGGCGGCGGTACTGGTGGGGCGGAGGGCGGGCGGGGGGCGGCCCCGCTGGTCGCAGGTAGATCGTTGTCGTCCAAGGCGGGATCGTTGCTGATCAAGACCACGATCGGATGCAACCGCGGGTGGTGCGGACGACGTTCGACCTCCTGTAGAGCCGCCTGCAGCAGTTCGCGGGCAGTGGTGGCGCCGAAGTTTTCGAAGTAGCCGCCGTCGACGATGTGGCCGTTGCCGTCGATCGTGCCGGCCGGCGAAACGTAAGGGAAGCGCGCGCTGTTGAGGGCGGCCGTGCTCGTGCGGATCGAGCCCGGGTGCAGCGCAAAGAAGTCGTGGGCGTCGGGGAAGTTCTGCGCGTCGATCGCAAGATGGCTGGTGATGATGCGCTTTCCCGATTCGACATGGGTGCCGTTTAGCAGCAGCGCTGGCAGGTGGCCGGGGCCGGACCAAAGGTCGTCGAACCCATGTTCGCTCCACGTGTCCCGGGCGAAGCGGGCGCGGGGCCAAGCGTCCTCCCAGCCTTCCTCCAGGGCCTGCGCGCGATCGGGCAGAACGCCGTACGGCAGGAAGCGCTGCGGCAGATCGGAAAACAAAGTGCCCGCGATCGCCGGTGCAAGAAAGTCCTGCGACAGCACAGCCTGCCCGTAGCACTCGTAGGCACCGCGAGGCGCCACCGTACCGACCCCCCGCGCCAGCGGGAGGCGGAGGCAGTCAGCGAGTGTGCCTGGCGGGCCAGGCTGCGCGAGCAGCGTGACGAACACGGCAGCTCCGAGACTGCCGCCGGAAACTCCGCTGATTCCGAACAGTTGCCGGCGAAAGCCCGGTACCTGATCTTGGACCGCACCTAGTACGGTCGCGGTCCAGTAGGCGGCGCGGATGCCACCGCCCGCGGTAGCGACCACCACCAGCTTGGCGGGTGCTTCGGCCTGGGCCGCCCCTTGGTCGAGCCACCGGTCGACGGCCTGCGCCATGGGCAGTGCCTGATGCTTTGCCTGCGGCAGCGTGCGCACCTGATGATTATCGATCCAGAGGCCGAACAGGATCGCGCACAGCACCAGAGGCGTGACGACCGGATAGGGTGAAGCCGGACAGGGATGTTCAGCCTCTGCGGGCATGACGTCGGTCCCGCCTCGTCGGGCGAGATAGACGAGGACGCTCCCCACCGGGACGATCAGCCCAAAGCCGATAAAAACAACGGTGGCGGAGCCGAGCCTCCAACCCATCCCGACCGGGTCGATCACGGCCCAGGCGATCATCGCCGGGGCGATGATCAGGCTGGCGATGAATGCCAGGCGCGATAGCCGTGCCGCGCCAGTCAAACCGGCCGCAGCTGGCCCGGGGAGCAGCCAGCCCGTGCCGAGGCCCGGAAAGCGCGCACTGAGCCAGTTGGCGAAATCGCGGCGTCGGACCAGGCCGTAGTAGAAGGCCGCGCCCTGAACCAGCAGCCCGACGCCGATTGCGGCCGATCGACCGCTCCCCGAAACAAAGCAAGCGGCCACCGCCACGCCGTGGGCCGTCAATGCGATGACGCGCGGCAGATGGTTGATCAGGCCGCTTATTCGGGCCGGCCGCGGATGCGAGCCAGCGCGGGGTCGTCGGGCGGAGCCGTAGGCCGCATCGAGGTTGAACCGGGCCCAATACCAGGCCTCGAAGGCGAACAGCAGAACGGCCAGGTAAAACCCCAGGATTGAAACCCATCCCTGGTCCGGCAGTCGAACCGTCAATTCCCAGCCCTGGGGAACAAGCAGCAGGAAAGCGAAGCCAGCGAGAACCACGAACACGCTGAAGCGGCAGTACTCCAGAATCAGTCCGACGTCCCGCAGCCAAGCCCAGGATCGAGCCAGCAGGGACGGCGGATGCGTCGCAGCAGGCATGGTCGTCTCCGAAGGGGAATAAACCGCACAACGGACGCCCGCGAGCTACGAAAAGGACTCCCTCGGGCCCGCCCGTCGATGCTCAGGGCTCACAGATTAGCTTGGGCCTGCGGCGGTTGGAATCGCGCCGATGATCTTCGCGATACCTTTCAATTTGCGATGCTTCCAGGAGGAATCATGGTCTAACGCTCAGCGTGGGCGACTGTCGTCACCTGTTTTCCGCGTACACCTGATGAATGGCGTCGACGACGAGATCGGGCTGATCGAACGGGATGTATTCCGAGCTGCTGGCCGTGAATAACTGCTTGGCATTCGACGAGAGTGCGAGCCACTTGGCCTGTCCGCTCGCAACCTTGTCCTGATATTGCTGCTCCTCTGCAGTCTTCGGGTGCGCCGGATCGAGTGTGTGGATCCCGTGGTAGCCGGTCGACAACACGCGTATCGGACGCGACCCGAACGAGCGACGGTGCTGCTCGAGATAGATTTCATCCGTCCTCATCTGCTCCATTTCGGAGATGTAAGCGTCGTACATCGCCACTTTGGTTTGCGCCAGTTCCAGCAGCCTGGCATTCAGCTCCGGCGACCACATGTGTTCCGGCAAGCCGCGGAAGAACTGCTGCGCACAGGTGCGGTCCGGACGGCCAGGTCGCGCTGGCAACAGCGGCAGGGGCTTGCCGGCCGTGATCGCCTCGCGACATTCGCGCAGCGACGCAATATGTCGGGCGTCACCCTGATGTTCGTCCGCCCCGCCGACGTCCGCTTCGACCAGCACCATGCCCGCAACCTCACTCATGTAGCGCACTGCAAAGGTGCGCACGTTGTCGCCGCCGAACGCGTGACCGACCAGGATATAAGGCCCCTTGACACCGGCGTTTTGAAGCGCGCCATGCAGCTCATCGGCCATTCGCACGCTGGTGCGTGGCATCGGGCCTGCATCGCTGAAACCGGCCCCAGCGCGATCGTAGCTGCAGGCACGCGTCCACTGCGCGACGCGCGGCTGAACGATCGCCCAGACCGGCGCCCAGTCCTCCCAGCCCGAATCGAACACGACCGTCGGCGAGCCGCCTCCGGCGCAGTACAGGTTCAGGCGCGTTCCGTCGATGGCAACCAGCCGCCCCGGCTGCGCATATACGTCGTCCCCTGCCGCGGCAGTTGCCAGGCACGGCATCCCTAGAAGCAAGCCAGCGAGACACCGGCGGACAAGGGGCTTCATCGTCACTTAGCCTCCTCCTGCTACGCGGGTCGGGCAACAGCGATCCGATCAAACCGCCAGAGTGGGGTGTGAACCGGCCAAAGGCCGCGCTGACGGCTGCGGGGGGATCAACGCACCGGCGGCACCACGACCGCGGGGTGCCCGGGGAAGGTCGCGGGAGATCACCTCCGCCTTGGTCGAGGCTTCATGGCTATTTTGATTCAGTACACCCCGAGGCAGAGCACTGAATGCGTGCCTCACGGCGCACCCGCGGCATTTGTTCAGCGACCATCTCCTCTAAATGGGAGCGGCGCTCCCCGGTTAAGGCACCGATATACGCCGCGTCATACTTGAACCAGATTCCGCCATATCTTCGCATTTCGTCTATCGCCCGCTGCGTGGACTCGCCTTGCAACACGCGGTAAGCAGCGACCATCACGCCGGTGCGGTTCTGCCCCGATCTACAGTGAACGTAGACTGGTTTGGCTTGCGTCCGGACAATTGCAATGAACTGCGCAACGTGGATATCCAAGAGGTCCGGTGCGGTGACCACATTTGGCTCCCACTCAAGGATCCGAAAATAGTCGACGCTGGCCGACTGACCTGGCGATAGCTTGGCAGCGAGAAACTGATCGCGGTCGTCCTGAAGCAACTCCAGGTTGACGACGGTTTTCACTCCAAGTGCCATCAAAGCCGCGGCACCAGCTGCATCGGGTCTCGCGCCTCGCCACAAAGTGTCCTTGGTTACCACGCATGAGTTCGCAATTGCGGGTGTAAGGGGAAGTTCGCAGGCGGACCCTGGCGCATTGGACTGGCAACCGACGAGAAACGGCGCCACCGCAATTGCAGTTCCGATCAGTGCGACAAAACCTCCCCATGACCATTTCCCACCTGGCAGTTTCACCCCGACACCTCCTTTCCCTCGAAGATCTCCAGCTGCGCAAGGCCGTCCAAGGTACGGCAGTACCTGCAAGAGGAGCTCCCACCGAGTGCGTCTTCTCCAGGTCAGCTCTCCCCAGGCCGAAATTGCGAGCGACAAACAGCGGTCAAGACTGACACTTGACCCCGGTCCGGCCGTAGGGGCACACTGACACAGGATCACTTCCATTCCAAAAATCGCCATGATTCTTCGCGACAGCACTCTTGCCGACGATGGCAGCGAGCTCGACGAAGACCCGGCGCAAAGCAGCGTCGACCTGGATGCGCGCGCCGAAGCGGCCTATTTCAGCATGCTGGCGCACGACCTGCGCGGACCCTTCAGCGTGATGCTCGCCGAAGCTCACGAAATCGCACGAACTCTTTCCGGTAACGGTATCCGATACGACCTCACCCGGATGAACGCGGCGGCCGAACTGATGAATCTTCGGATCGGCGAGGTGGGCTGGGGACTGAAGCACGGGGTGTTCTTTCACGATGGCACCCCACCCCTGATGGCCAGGGTGCCCGTCGAAAACATTCTCGCGCCGCTGCGGGCACTGTATCGACAGACGGCCCAGGGCAAGGGCAAGCAGCTGTCCGTGTTGCCCTCGAAGCTGTCGATGGTCACTCATACGTACCCGGTGCACCGAATACTGGAGAATCTAGTCCGCAATGCCATTGCGCATTCGGTCGGGTCCCGAATCGTCGTTGGCGCGCGCAAGCGCGGCGATGCGATCGTCTTCGTGGTCGCTGATTCCGGCGTCGGAATGACTCCCCATCACCGCCGCATCCTGGTCGGCTCTTCCCAGCAGGCTGCGCTTCCGTTCGAAGTGGTTAACGATCTGAAGCGGTCGTCCTACGGAATCGGGCTGTACACGATCCGCCGCCTGACAGAGGATCTGGGCGGCCGGATCGAGATTTCCGCCACGCTGGTTCGGAAGGGCTTCGTCGTCGAAGTCATGCTTCCAGGCGAGGCGCGCTACGAGCGCGTCGAGGCGATACGTCCCGTCGAGCAGACCGCTGCGCGCGAAGACAAGCCTCTGAAAGGAAGACTCATTGCCGCGCTGGACGACGACCATCAGGCGACGCGACTGCTCGAAACTTCCTTCGCCGAGCTGGGAGCCGTTGTCCGCGTCCAGCACGAGCAAGGCAGATTCGTCGCGATGATCGATGAGTTGCTCGCTAGCGGCAAACGCCCTGATCTGATCGTGCTCGACTTCTTCCTCGAAAAGGGAACCGTCGTCGACGTGTGGACAACCCTGCTGGAGCGCTACCAGAATCGGCCGCCGGCGGCCATTCTGCTCACCAATGCCCAATGGCAGCATGACATGTCCGCGCTCACCCGATCGATGCCGATGATCGCGAAGCCGTTTTCCGCCATTCACCTGAGCGCGATCGTCGCGGCTCTGACTTCAGATGACAATCGCTCCTTCGGTCAGCGTTTCGACGCCTGCCTGGCCTCGGCGCAGATCAGAGCGGGCTTGGAGTGCTGACCGACCCTAGGGCCTGTTAACACTATCTGAGCGCATCGGCGATCAGGGCGAAATGGATAAAGGCGGTGAACATCACGTCGAGCTTCTCGAAGCGGGAGAAGATGCGACGAAATCCCTTGAGGCGACGAAAGAG
>Ga0187846_10000396_pt1 | contig 25775 bp, 24 predicted proteins | sample TC_taG_FD_161473 | JGI IMG/M metagenome (GOLD analysis project Ga0187846, IMG submission 161473) | Biofilm microbial communities from the roof of an iron ore cave, State of Minas Gerais, Brazil - TC_06 Biofilm (v2) | ecosystem: Environmental > Terrestrial > Deep subsurface > Cave > Wall biofilm... | reverse complement strand
CTCCTCACGCAGGTCTTCGACGTAAGTGGCGCTCGCGCCCGTGGCCAGCGCTTTCTTCCGCGCCGCTTCGAGGTCCTCGCGTTGGCCGAGGTCTCCGATCATGGCGATCACTTCGCAGCCGTAGTTCTCCTTGAGCCACGGAATGATGATGGAGGTGTCGAGGCCCCCGGAATAGGCGAGAACAACTTTCTTCGGCAATCGCTTCTCCTTAACTCAGCAGGGTAAGCAGAATCGCTTTTTGCACGTGCAAGCGGTTCTCCGCCTGGTCGAAAACGATCGACCGGCCGGAGTCCATCACTTCGGCGGTGACTTCCGACCCGCGGTGCGCCGGCAGGCAGTGCAGAAAGACGGCATCGGGGTCCGCCAGCGAGAAGAGCGCATCGTTCACCTGATATCCCGCAAACGCGATTTCGCGCGCCGCCGCTTCCTGCTCCTGGCCCATGCTGGCCCACACGTCGGTATAGACCGCCTGTGCGCCGGCGACGGCTTCTTCCGGCGCGCGCAGGATTTCAATCTTGCCGCGCGTTTCGCGCGCCACGCGCTTGGCTTCCGAGACGATCGCCGCATCCGGCTCGAATGCCGCGGGCGTCGCAACCTTCATGTGCGCGCCTGCGCGCGCCCCGATGGTCAGCAGCGAATGGCAGACGTTGTTGCCGTCGCCTACGTAGGCGACTTGCAGCCCCCGCAGCGTGCCGAAGCGCTCCTCGATCGTGAAGAAATCGGAAAGCGCCTGGCAGGGATGAAAGCGGTCGGAAAGCGCGTTGATCACCGGGATGCGCCCGTGGACGGCGAGTTCGTCGAGCGATTCCTGCGCGAACGTGCGAGCCACGATGCCCTGCACCCAGCGCTCGAGATTCTTGGCGACGTCGCGGATGGACTCGCGCCGGCCGAGCCGCGTCGCGGTGTGATCGAGAAACACGGAAGCGCCGCCGAGGCTCGCGATGCCCACTTCGAAGGTGACGCGCGTGCGCAGTGAGGGCTTCTCGAAAATCAGCGCCAGGAAGCGGCCGGCGAGCGCGCCGCGATAGCGGTCCGGGCGGGCCTTGATGTCCGCGGCCAGATGAAACAGTTCGCGCACCTGCGCCGGACCCCATTCCATGCCGGTGAGGAGGTCGTTCGTCAGCGTGAGCGTTGCGGCAACGGCGTTCATGTTTACCTCGCGGCGGCCCGCGCCATCGGCTCGGCGCTGGGCGCGGCTTTCGGCGCCTCGGGAAGGGGCTGGAGAGCGGATTTGGCCGTGCGGGCCAGAACCGTTTCGAATCTGTCGAGAAACTCGCTTACATCGCTGCGGCGAATCGTGAAAGGCGGCAGCAGGCGAATGATGTGGTCGTGCGTGCAGTTGATCACCAGGCCGCGGCGCAGCGCTTCCTCGACAAACGGCGCGCCGTCCACCGCCAGATCGACGCCGAGCATCAACCCTTCGCCGCGGACTTCGCGAATGAAATCGAAGCTCGCGGCAAGCGCTTCGAGACCGGAGCGCAGCTCCGCGCCGCGCCGGCGGATGTTCTCGAGCAGGCCTTCTTTTTCGATAATCTCGAGGAATTCGAGGGCCGCCGCGCAGACCAGCGGACCGCCACCGAAGGTCGTGCCGTGCATTCCCGGCGCGAACGCAGAAGCGAATTCTTCATTCGCGATGATCGCGCCGAGAGGGAGGCCGCCGGCAAGCGGTTTGGCCACGGCGACAATGTCCGGGAGCGGCGCGAATTTCTGGTACGCGAAGCGGCGTCCAGTGCGGCCCAAGCCGCACTGAATCTCGTCGGCGATAAGCGCCGCGCCGTGCTGCGTCGCAAGCGAGCGGGCGCGGTTCCAGAACGCTTCGTTCACCGGGAAAATGCCGCCTTCGCCTTGAATCGTCTCGACCGCCACGGCGCAAACCGTCTCGTCGAATTTCGCGCCGAGATCGGCGATGTCGTTGAACCGCACGAACTCGATTCCCGGGACCAGCGGCTCAAAAGGCTCGCGGTATTTCGCCGGATGCGTGATCGAGAGGGCGCCGAACGTGCGGCCGTGAAATGACTGCTCCAGCGCGAGGATGCGCGTCTTCGGACGCGCGCCATTGGCTCGTTTCGCAGCGGCATGCGCGTGGGCGCGCGCGAGCTTCAGCGCGCCGTCGATGGCTTCGGTTCCGCTGTTGGTGAAGAAGACGCGGTCGAGCCCCGACCAACGGGCGAGCTTGCGCGCCAGCGGCCCCTGATACGCATTGTGAAACAGATTCGAGACGTGAATGGCGCGGCTGGCTTCGCGGCGAATCGCGCGCACCAGGCGCGGATGCGCGTGTCCCAGCGCATTCACGGCGATGCCGCCGAGAAAATCGAGATACTCGCGGCCTTGCGAATCGTAAAGCCGGCAGCCGCGCCCGTGCGTGAACACGACCGGCGGGCGCCGGTAGGTATTCATCAAGTGGCGCCCTTCGTCGGAGCGGATGCGCGCCGCCGAAAGGCCCTTGTACGCCGTGATTTTCTTCGTGGCCATGGCTACCTTGCCGATCCTTGCGCCGCGCGTGCACTCGCGCTCGCGTGAACCACGGGAAGCACGCGCGTGCCGGGACAGCGCGCGCCGTGGGCCGCAGAAAGGACCGCGCGCGGGCGGCTCCCGCCGACGATGCGCACTTCCGTGACGCCTCCGCAAAGAGCGCGCTTGGCGGCCTCCAGCTTCAGGACCATGCCCCCAGAAACTTTGTTCCGGCGAATCAGGTCTTCGATTTCCTCGCCCCGCAGTGCGCGCAAGACTTTTTCTCCGTCGAGCACGCCGGCGACGTCCGTCACGAAAATCAACCGGTCGGCGCGGATGAACTCCGCTGCGGCTGCGGCCATGTGGTCGGCGTTGATGTTGTAGAGCTCGCCGTCGGCGCTCAGGCCCAGGCAGCAGGCCACGGGCACGACTCCGGCGCGCCACTGCGAACGCAGGAAGTCGAGATTCACGCCGGTCAGATAGCCGACAAACCCGAGACCCCCCGGGCAGTCGCCGAGCTCCATCGGCTCGCAAAGAAAGCAGGCTGCGTCGGCGGCGCAGATTCCCACCGCGGGCTGGCCCGCGAGCGAGATCGCGCCGGCCAGCTTCTTGTTGAGCGCGCCCGCGAACACCATCACGGCGGCATCGCGCGTGGCGCGGTCGGTAACGCGCAAGCCGTTGACGAAGCGGCTCTCGATTCCCAGGCGCGCGAGCGTGGATGTGAAAATCTTGCCGCCGCCGTGAATCACCAGCAGCTCGTGACCCCCGCGAGCAAGCTCGGCAATCTGCCGCGCCAGACCCTGCACGGTTTCGCGGCTCTCCAGCAGCGCGCCCGCAACTTTGATCACGATTCTCATAGCAGTCCCGCCGTCTCGGGATAGCCCTGCATCCCGTTCCAGTTTTGTACCGCCTGACCCGCCGCGCCTTTGCCCAGATTGTCGAGGCACGACACGATCACCAATCTCTCGCCGCTGGCATCGAGCGCGAACCCGATGTCGCAGAAATTCGTGTGCGTCACGTGCTGTAGCTCCGGGAGCTTGCCTGCCGGCAAGAGGCGCACCATCGGCCGTCCCGCGTAGAACTTGCGGTAGAGCGCTTCGATTTCTTCCGCCTGGCGCGGCGCGTCCAGCCACACATAGAGCGTCGAAAGAATGCCGCGCTTGACGGGCAGCAGGTGCGTGGCAAACACGAAATCACCGGACGCCAGCCCGAGGTGCTCGGCCACCTCGGGCGTGTGGCGATGCGAGAACAGGCCGTAGGCGCGAAAATTCTCGTTTACTTCGACAAAATGCGTCTCACGCGTCGGCTCTTTCCCCGCTCCGCTCACACCGGACTTGCAATCGCAGACGATCCCGCGCGACGCGTCGATCCAGCCCGAATCCACGATCGGACGCAGCCCGAGGATCACCGCAGTCGGGTAGCAGCCGGGATTCGCCACCAGCCGCGCCTGGGGAAGCGCGTCGCCGTACACCTCCGGCAAGCCGTAAACCGTTTCGCGCAGCGCTTCTGCGTCCGGCGCCGGAAGGTTGTACCAGTGCGCGAAAGTGCCGGGCTGGCGAAAGCGAAACGCGCCGCTCAGGTCCACCAAGCGCAGCGCAGGATTTGCGGCGAGAAGCTCGGGCACAAGCTCGAGCGAGGCTTCATGCGGCGTCGCGAGAAAAACGGACGTGGCCCCGCTCTTGGCGATCGCTTCCACCGAAAGCGGGCGGCAGGGCGCTTCGCCCCAGCCCCGAAGCTGCGGAAAAACCTCCGTCAGGCAGCGGACATTCGCGTGCCCATCGCGAAGATAAAACACGGGCTTTTCGCAGTGTGGGTGGCGAAGAAGCAGCCGGGCCAGCTCGAATCCCGCGTAGCCCGTTGCTCCAACGACAGCGACCCGCGCGGGGCCGTTCATCGGAGCATTTCCTCCATGCGCTTTTGAATGGCGGCGCGGGCCCCGCGTGAAGAGGTGATGATCAGGATGGTGTCGTCGCCCGCAAGCGTGCCGGCCACTTCCTTCCAGTGCTCCGCGTCCACTGCAGCCGCAAGCGGCTGCGCGCCTCCCGGCGGGGTTTTCAGCACCAGCAGGTTCTGAGCGGGGCGCAGGTCGAGAAGAAATTCCCTCAGCGCGCGCGCCAGCGGCGGCAGCGGAGAGGTTTCTTCCGCAGCTCCCGCGGATAGCGGGCGGTACCCCTCCGTGGTTTTCACCAGCTTCAGCTCGCGAAGGTCGCGCGAGAGCGTCGCCTGCGTGACGCGGACACCCAGATGGCCGAGCCGGCGCCGCAATTGATCCTGGCTGGCCACCGGAGGGCCCGCCAGCAGCTTCAGGATCTGTCCTTGCCGGTAGCGTTTGTGGTCGCCCATCGAACTCTACGCGTGATTATGCACACGCATGAATAATCATACATCCCCTTTCGCGCGCTTGTCAACAAGGAATTTCATCGCGGAACCATGCGCGCCGCCCCGCCCGCAGGGAGACGCGGCGGCATGGCCGGCCGGCAGATTCCGTGGGAATCTTTGGCGCCGCAGCGATACAATTCCCCGCGCCCGCGCGGGCGGTTTCGCGGGCCGATACTCCAGGAGGCGCTCCATGAAGCGGCTGGGAGTCCTTGTCTCGTTTCAATGCCGCCGAGGTGATCGGCTGGTCCGATCGCGTGGGAACGCTCGAACCGGGGAATTACGCGGACATCGTGGCGGTGCAGGGCGATCCCCTGGCCGACGTAAGCGTGCTCGAGAATGTGCGCTTTGTTATGAAAGGCGGCGAGGTGATCAAGAAGCGGTGACGATGCGCCTCGGCCGCACCCCGCTGTTGCCATTCCGGGCGCGCTTCAGTTGGGTTGGCTGCTCGGAGGATAGGCGCCAGCTGCACCGGCGGGAGTCTTCGCCGCGCTCGAGGCTCCGCCGCCGTCCAGCGAAGCATGAGAGCGTGCCTGCTTGGCGTGCTGGCATTGACCGAGGGTCCGGCGCTGCTCCGGTGTGATCGCGCTATCGAGCTGCGACTTAGCCTTGTCGCGAATCTCGCGAATCTTCGCGTCCTGCTGCTGCGGCGTGAGGCTCGTGTCGCTGCGCACGCCCTGAATCTGCCGCCGCTCGCTCACGATAATCGCCCGGCGCTGCCGCATCGTGCTCTTGGAGATGCCGGCCTGTTTCCAGCATTCGCCATGACCCTGGGGAGTGGCAGGCGCGGCCGCCGATCCCTGGCTCTGTGGTGCGGGAGCGGCTGGCGCGGAGGGTTGCTGTTGTTGCTGCTGCGCCAGCAAGGACGAAGCCGCCAGAACCGCCGTGCCGAGGAGCCACGAGAACAGCTTTAGCGTTGCCATATTGACCTCTCAAGATCGCCTGAAATTGCGAGCACTACTATGCACCCAAAGTTGCCTTGCCGCCAAGCTCTCGCGAGCGGGCATAGCATGCTATGCCCCTACGAAAACCGCATCCGGCCACATCACACCCGTAGGGGCGCAGCACGTGGCGCCCGGTGCGGCGTGGCGAGAGATTCAAGAAGTAGATTATTCCCTTGACAAAAGTTGGGACGCATGTTCTACTATCCTCATGGACACGGACTACTTGGACTTAGGTTTGGATGCGGCAGCCGCTCGCCGCAAGTCCTGTTTTATGGATGCCAGTAACTTCCTAGTTGGCACCCTCTTGAGCATCTCTCTCCTACCCTTTTCCATGCGAGGCTCCCGATGAATCTAATTGACATCAATGTGATGTTCCCGACCGATGAAAAGTGCCGCGAGATGCTGGTACGGCTCCGCTGGCCCGCTGGCCCCGAATGCCCGCGCTGTAAGATGCCAGTCGTCGAGCTTGAGACTGAGAAGCAGTTGTTTTACTGCAAGCAGTGCGACTATCAGTTCACTGTGACCGCCGGTACGATCTTCAATGACTCCCACCTGCCGCTCAACAAATGGTTTCTCGCTACCCTGCTTCTCTGCGAAGCGAAGAAAGGCATGTCCGCTTGCCAGATTCAGCGCACCCTCGGACTCGGCAGCTACAAAACGGCTTGGTATCTCTGCCATCGGATTCGCGCGGCAATGGCCGAAGTGGACAAGCCTATGATGAGTGGACAAATCGAAGTGGATGAAACTTACGTCGGTGGCGTGGGGCGTGGATTGAATCGGCGGGGACGTGGGACTAAGAAGCGGCCAGTCATTGGTATCCGACAGCGTAACGGAGAATTGCGATTGTTCCATGCCAAGAATGTCACGGCACTGTCTATCGAGAAGTTCATGCGCGAAAATCTCGGAGAAGATGTAGACGTTCTTTTCACCGACGAATTCAACATTTATCCCGGCATTGCGCGAAGAATGGGGCTCAAACACCGTAGCGTCCAGCATGGTATCGGCGATTACGTTCGCGGCGACGCGCACACCAATAGCATCGAATCCGCGTTCTCGCTGTTTAAGCGAGGACTGCGCGGCAGTTGGCACAAACTGAGCGCGAAGCATCTGCAAGCCTACCTTGAAGAAATGTGCTTCAGGTTCAACCGACGTCACAATCCGAATTTGTTCTTGGATACGCTCCGACACATGGTCACTGCACCGGTTCTGACGTTCCAGAAGCTAATTGCATAGGCAATTCTGGATTGCTGGGTGGTGTCATAATTTTCTTTACTCTATCTTCCAAATTCGCCGGTTGCACATTCGCTTCCTCTTCGTTCCACATCTTTATGATTGCATCTACCTGTGAAGTGGTCAAAAACTCCACCTGAGTGCCGCCGTGTTTCATTATATATACAATAGTATCCGGACCTATACCTTGGGCTTTTTCCGCCAATTTCTTCGCAGCAATTGCGTTGTACAAAGAACTTGCAAATGGACGAAGGTCACTTTGATTTCTTCTCGCAAGATAGGTAATGGCATTCGCATCGCCACTTCCTATAGCCCAATAACCCTGAAGTGACTGCGGAACGTAGCGACCCGGATTGGTAATCTGAAAAATGCAGGGATTAGACCCAGTAGGCGGAAAACCAGAGACTAAAAATTCGCACCCAAGGTCGAATTTATCTATATCGTCAAGAAGAGATTGCCGCTTTGTAGGAGTGGGGAAATCAGGATTCTTAGCAAGGAACTCTGCGACCGTTATGTTATAGGAACTCAAATACCTCTGCTCAATTTGTTCGATGCGAATTGACTTATATGCGTTAACCATTGACCAAACGGCATCTATTTGGGACGATACGCCACGGGATTTAATGTTCTTTCGGGCTTGCTCAATTACATCTTCGGCATAGGTGACATCTTCTCCTGCCAGCATGACGCTCCAGTTGCTAGTCAGGGCCCTAGCTTTTAATGTATCCGCTGAGGTAATTCCCATAGACAGCAAAGTGTCGGACACCATGATTAGTTGGGGATGATTGTTAATTTGCTTGGGATGATAATCGCAAGCTACTGCAATACATACGGTCATTCTTACTCCTAAATCCGCCGGAGTAATATGCCACTTTCTCTTTGGTCCGAGCGGTATTAGGGACATTTATACACCCCCGCCGCTCTTTTGTGAAGTAGATAATCTTCTTCAAGAATTTGCTTGACACGCGGAGCGGATGGGTATTGAATGCGGGTCAGTGGTCTGATAACCGTACCATCGACACTGGAGCCGCTGCTTGGCCACGCTGGCAAAACCTGAATTCGAAGCCGTTCGCAAGACCAGAATCCACGAGAAGGTCTCCCAGCAAATCCAGCGCATGATTCTCGACGGCCTGCTCAAGCCCGGCGACAAACTCCCTCCGGAGCGCGAGCTGGCCGAAACGTTTCAGGTCAGCCGCAGCTCGCTTCGCGACGCCATTCGCACGCTCGAATTGATCGGTTTGGTGGAGCCCCGCCAGGGGGAAGGAACGGTGGTGCGGGACCTCTCGGCCGATTCCCTGATCAATCCGCTGGCCACGCTGCTGCTGCAGAAACGGGAGCTTGTTTCCGAGCTCCTGGATTTGCGGCGCATGATCGAGCCGCCGCTGGCGGGGCGCGCCTCCGTACGCGCCACGCCGGAAGAGCTGACCTACCTCGAAGACATCCTGCGGCGGCAGAAGGAAAAGGTGGACAAGGGCGAGCTGGCCATTGAGGAGGATTCGGAATTTCACTACGCCATCGCCGAAGCGGCGCGAAACAGCGTAGTGCTGAAAGTGGTGGACGTGTTCATGGACCTGATGCGCGAAAGCCGCGCGCGTTCGCTGCAAGTGGAAGGGCGCCTGCAGAAGTCGTTTGCCGGACACCGGCGGATTCTCGACGCGATTCAACGCCGCAGCGCGCGGGCCGCCGAGGCCGCCATGCGGCGGCACATTCAGGAAATCGAAGCGATCGTCATGGGCGGGATCTAGGAAAGGGAGGTTTCCATGGGCAGGCTCTTTGCAGTGGAGGTGGTCTATCGCGGCATCTTCCAGAAAACGCTGGGGAAGAACATCACTCGCGCGATCGTGCTGGCGGCGCACAACGAAGGCAAGCCGGGGATTTCGTTTGGCCGCTACGGAGACAGCCCCGAGCGCAACGGCATCCCCGCAAAAGCGTTCGCCATCGTCGGAACCGACGACATCACCCTGGAAGAAGGCATGGCCAAATATGAGCCGAAGGAAGTGGACATCTCCATCGCCGTGGACGACACGCTGTGCAAGGGCGTCGAATCCTGGGCCTGGTACGGGCTGCAGCCCATCAACCGCCTGACCAAGCCGGGCGGGACGCTGATCGTCACGTCGCGGGAAGCGCCGGAGGCGCTGATCGCCATGGCTCACCGCAAGGAGGCGCCCTACAACCTGGCGATTTTGAAGGGTACGCCCAGCTTTTCCGGGCTGTGGGTTTACAAGGAAGACCACACCGACGTGCGCATCCTCGGCGCCATCGCCAAATTCCTGCCGGAGCTTTTCAGCCTCGAATCCGTGCAGAAGGCCATCATGCAGGAGTGGCACGACCCCGTAAAGGCTACTTCCGCGGCGCGCGCCTACGAACGCGCCACGTCCATTGTGGTGAAGCCCAATCAGGGAAATCCCGAAACGCCCTACTCGTTCGTCATGCCCAAGTGGACGGAAATGCGTGACGGCATCGCCATTCCCTCCATCCCGCAGGGTCATGTGATGAAGGACGCGCAGACCGGTAACGCCGGCGGCTTCCAGCCGGATCGCAATCCCACGTTTAAGAAATACGCTACGCGCACCATGCGCCCGGTAGTGAATTTCGACACCTGCATCAAGTGCACGCTGTGCTGGCTGCAGTGCCCGGACTCCTGCTTCGACGTGACGCCGGAAGGTTTGTACGACGCCAACATGGAGGCCTGCTGCGGTTGCGGAGTGTGCGAAGCGGTTTGCCCGGTAAAGGATTGCGTCACGATGGTCAACGAAGTCTCCTTCAGCGACAACGCCAGCCAGTGGGAAATGTGGAGAAAGGACCAGCCGGCTTACCAGGCTTGGCTGAAGGCCAAGATCGAACAAAAGCACGAACGCTCTCACGGTTTCCGCTACCGCGGCCAGTATCAGGAGCAGGTTCCCGGCGAAATGGCGTCTGCTGGCAACGACTAAGTTTCAATCCAAGGGGAGAATCGCGATGGCCACCGCAGTGAAAATCGAGGGTACGGAAACAACCGAGCTGATTACCGGCAGCGAAGCAATCGCCGTGGCCTGCAAACTGGCCGATGTGGACGTGATTACCGGTTACCCCATCCGTCCGTACGACACGGTGATGCAGTACATCGCCAAGCTCGTGGCCAACGGCGAATTCGACTGCGAATACATCATCGCCGAAGGCGAACACTCGCAGTTCGAGGTGGTGAAGCACGCCTCGGCGGTCGGCGCGCGCGTCTTCACGGGAAGCAGCGGCGTGGGCTGGATGTACGCCTTCGAGTGCCTCACGGTCACGCCGGCGCTTCGCATTCCCATGGTCGCGATGGTCGGCAATCGCGCCCTGGACGATCCCGGCGCCTTCGGCGTCGAGCACAACGACGCGCTCGCCGTGCGTGACCTCGGCTGGCAGCTGGTTTGGGTCGATAGCCCGCAAGAAGCGCTGGACACCGCGCTCATTGCCTATCGCGTCGCCGAGGACCGCCGCATCTTCCTCCCCTGCGCTATCAGTTGCGACGGCGCTTTCCTCACTCACTCCCAGGCGCTGGTGAAAATCCCCGCGCAAGAGCAGGTGAAAACCTTCCTGCCCCGTTACGATCGCGCCGACCTGCTCCTGCATCCTGACAACCCCATCACCGTCGCTCCTCAGGCCAACGAGGACTGGCTCATGGAAATCCGCCGCCAGACCGCCGCGGCCATGGAGCGTTCTGCCGGTGTGATTCGCGAGGCCTACCGTGATTTCGAAAGGATCTTCGGCCGCCACTATGGCAACCCGTTCTTCGAGGAATACATGACCGAGGACGCCGACGTGGTGCTGGTCGGCATGGGCACGCTGTCCATGCCGGTGCGCGTGGCCATCCGGCAGATGCGCAAGGAAGGCAAGAAAGTCGGCCTGGTGCGCATGCGCTGGTTCCGGCCGTTTGCCGCCGAGGAACTGGCGAAATCCCTGGGCCGGTTCAAGGCCGTTGGCGTGATCGACCGCGACTTCTCGCTCGGCTCGCCCTATCTGAGCGGCGTGCTGGCCACCGAAGTCCGCACCGCCCTGTATCCGACGGCCAAGCGCCCGCCGGTGATCGGCTACATCTGCGGGCTGGGCGGCCGCGAGGTGACCCTGCCCGACGTGGTCAAGATGAGCGACAACCTTTTCAGCGCTGCGGAAGGAAAATCGCAGCCGCTCACGCAGTGGATTGGAGTCCGCGAATAGCGGAACCGCTGGCCCCGCCGGGGCGGCGAGGAGGCTGACATGGCAACTGACGTTTATCCGATTTCCAAACTCGACCCCATCAAGAGCGTGAAGAAGATGCCGCTCGAGGAGTTCTTCACGTCCGGCCACCGCACCTGCCAAGGCTGCGAATCCGCGCTGGTGATGAAGATGATGGCTAAGGCCGCGGGCCCTCGGACCATCGTGCTCGGCAGCACCGGTTGCATGTACGTGGCCAACACCACGTACTACAGCACCTCCTGGGTGGTGCCGTGGATGCACACGCAGCTGGGCAGCAGCGGCGCCGCAGCGCTCGGCACTGCGGCGGGCATCAAGGCGCAGATGCGCAAGGGCAAGATGAAGAAAGAGCCTATCAACGTGATCGCGTTCTGCGGCGACGGCGGCGGCGCGGACATGGGCATCTCCGGCATTTCCGCCACCCTCACCCACCCCAACTACAACTGCCTGATCCTGATGTACGACAACGAGTCTTACGCCAACACCGACATCCAGCTCTCCGGCAGCACGCCCTATGGGGCCAACACCACGTTCAGCCCTCCTGGAAAGGTGCGCAGAATCATGCACCATCGCTGGAAGAAGAACATGGCGGGCATGATGGCGGCCGGCCACCCGGAATGCAAGTACGTCGCCACCGTATGCATGTCCTATGGTCTGCAGGCCATGAACAGCGTCCGCAAGGCCCTCTCCATCGGCGGGCCCACCTTTATCCATTCTCTTGACCCCTGTCCGAAAGGGTGGGACTATGACCCGATTCTTTCCCATGAATTGGGCGAGCTCGCTGTTACTACGGGCATCTGGCCGCTCTACGAAGTCGAGGAAGGCGTGCTGCGGCTTGTGGGAAAAACCAAGGAAATCGCCGAAGGCCGCACGCGCCGGCTCCCAGTGAGCGACTACCTGCTGAAGCAGGGAAGATTTGCGCATTTTACCGACGAAGACATCGCTTATTTCCAGGGCAAGATCGATCAGATGTGGAACAAGTGGCTGATTCCTGGTGTGATCCCCTTCCGCACCGAGGTGGAGGCCGATAACCCGCCGGCGTGAATGCATTAAGGGGCGACGGGCTCCTTGGCTTCCTTGCGCGACTTCGCACGGAGGGAAAGCACAATTCACTGAGGATAGCGCGGGGCGAATCCCTAACTTCGCTCTGCATTCACCTGTGAGGAGGTGCATCCGTGGGCGCAATTCCATCCGAGGAAAGATCGGGGATTCTCGACAATCGTTGGCTCATTCTGTTCTTCAGTGTCGTCAGCATGGTGGCGGTGGCGAACTTCCAGTACGGCTGGACCTTGTTTGTGGCGCCCCTTTCCACCCATATGAAGGCCGAGAAGGCCCTGATCCAGGTCACTTTCACCGTCTTCGTTCTTCTCGAGACTTGGCTGGTTCCCTTCGAGGGCTGGCTGGTGGACAAGTTCGGCCCTAAGCTGCTTGTGATGGTTGGAGGCGTGGCCGCGGGTCTCGGCTGGCTGGGAAGCGGCAAAGCCGAGTCGCTGACAGCGCTTTACCTTTGGTACGCCCTCTCGGGACTTGGCGCTGGAATCGTTTACGGTACCGCAGTCGGCAGCGCCCTGAAATGGTTTCCCGACCATCGCGGACTGGCCGCGGGACTCACGGCGGCCGGTTTCGGCGCTGGTGCGGCCTTCACGGTGGCTCCGATCGAGAGAATGATTAACCCGCCAGGGCTGCCCGCGGGCTCTGGGTACCAGCAGGCGTTCATCACCTGGGGCATCATTCAGGGCATTACGGTCATCGCGGCCGCGATGTTTTTGAAGGCGCCCCCGGCAGGCTGGCTGCCCAAGACCTGGAGAGCGGCGCCGGCCGGCGAAATGGTGAGAAAGCGCCAGAGCACAGGAGATTTCACGTCAGCGGAGATGGCCTCCACGTCGCAGTTCTGGCTCATGTACTTGATGATGGCCATGGTGGCGACGGGCGGCTTGATGGCCACGGCACAGCTTGCGCCCATGGCCGTCGATTTCAAGGTGGACAAGGTACAAGTCGCCCTCTTTGGCCTCTCCATGGGGGCCCTCGTCTTCGCTCTTTCCGCCGACCGGCTCGTCAACGGGTTGTGCCGGCCGCTGTGGGGATGGGTCTCCGACCACATCGGCCGCGAGCACACCATGACGCTGGCGTTCGGGCTGGAAGCGGCGGCCATCTATGTGCTGATCAAGTTCGCTCACAATCCCACGCTGTTCGTGGTTTTCAGCGCGTTCACCTTCTTCGGGTGGGGCGAAATCTATTCGCTGTTCCCGGCTATGTGCGGCGATTTCTTCGGCCGCAAATACGCCACGGCGAACTATGGTTTCCTCTACACCGCCAAGGGCACGGCCTCGATGTTCGTGCCCATCGGGTCGGCCTTGGCGGCGGGGAAGGCTTTCGACTTCCGCGCCGACATCTTGCTCCTGATTGGGGGCGCGCTGGTGCTGTTTTCGCTGTTCCTGGCGCCTAAGGTGCTTCACCTGGAGCTGGGCCGCACAACGAGGAGCGTCCTGCTGGCGGCTGCCGGGTTGTTCGTGGCTTACGGGATCGTTCTCACCGTGCTACGGACCTTCTGGACTCCGTTCTCCGCCACGTTCACGTTGCCGAAGGTGGGCTGGCAGGGCGTCTATGCCGTAGCCATCGCTTTCGACATTATCGCGGCGATTCTGGCCTTCTTCGTGTTGCGCCGCATGAAAGTGCCGGTAAAGGGCGAAGCGGCGGTGGTCCCCGCCCCGGAGCCAAGGGCGTCGGCGGCGCGCGCCTGACCCTCGTAGCCCGGCTCGGAGTGAATCGGCATCAGGCTGGACGCTCCCGCCTGGGGGGAGCGTCCGGCTGCCGTCCTGCGTCTCTGCCGAGTGTCTGAATTTCAGCGGATATTTTGCGTCCTAGGGGCGTCCCGTTAGGCGCGCGCCGCCAATCGCCCTTGGCGCCAGGTGCCAACCAGATGATCTGCCCACAATGCCGGAGCGCGGACTGCCACCGGTCGCATCGCGACGGCGTGTTCGATTTCTTCGGCGGCGTGGCCGGATTCAAGCCCTGGCGATGCCACACCTGTGAACATCGCTTCCACGCCCGGCAGGTGGCCGTTTCTCTGGCCGCCTACGCCCACTGCCCCAAGTGCGGCAACTTCAATCTCGATCATCTCTCTCGCGACCGCGTCGAACACGGCACGCTGATCTTCCTGAAACGCTGGCTGGGATGCCCCGCCTATCGCTGCGAACCCTGCCGCGAGCGATTCTTCAGCCTCCGGCCTTTCCGCCGCATCCTGCCGTCCACCGCCCCGGCTGCCGGCCAGCGCCGTGCATGACTGCGCCGCACGCAATCCGCCCCGCTCTGAGCGTGGCGTAGCGCGAGATACTGCGGTAGGGGCGCAGCATGCTGCGCCCGCTGCTCTGAGCCTCTGACTCTGCGGGCCTGCCTTCGAGCCTTTTCGACGAAAATCGCCGGCCAGAGGCCGGCGCTGCAAAACCCGGCGTTTCTCGGTCGGATGCGCATATTCATTCGCCGCCGGGACCAAGGATGTAAACAAATCCAACCACCGTATCCTCCGAAAGAACTGGCGCTGTGGGAGATTGCTTGAAGTGGGCGAGAACTCAGATACCGGGGAGGCGGCGCACCGCCTCCCCGTATCTGGCGTGCTTTAAGGCAGGTAGTAGCGAACCGAGGTGAAGAACATGTTGTCGATGCCGTGCGGGTTGCCGCCCGGAGTCGGAGTAACCAGGCTGTCGGCCCACGTGCTGCGAACCAGGTAGGAGTACTGCAATCCCCACTGCATCCTGCCCTTGGGGCCGTTGTAGATGCGATGCCAGAACTGGATCGTGCCTTCCACAGTGCTGCGTGTATCGGCCTGGCAGCTTCCTGGAGCAGTCGGTGAGTTCTGGTTAGTCGGCAGGAGTTCCGTCGTGCATCCAGTGTTGGGCTGCAGCGGCGAACCGAAGCCGACGCCCTTCCCAGCGGCGTTCACGTATGCGGTGCGCTGGTCGTACTCGATGCCCGCATAGCCGAGCAGATCGACTGTCGGCGTGGGATGCCATTCGAGCGTGAGCAGTCCCTGTCCGCCTCGGATGGGTTCGAGCGTGCCGTCCGGATGCGCAGTTACGTCCGCCAGCGTGCTTGTTCCGTAGCGGCCGATGCCATCGCCGTAGTCGGCGTGCAGAGCAACTTCAAACTTCTTGTTGAAGAACGGGAACCGCGCGTTGCCGCCGATGCCGCCGGCGGTGACGCTTTGATTGTTCGCGCCGAACGCCGAAGGGGTCGTCGTACCGTTCGAGCAAGGAGTGGCGACGCTGGCCGCCGCGCATGGGAAGATGCGCGAACGGAACGTGCGGGCGATTCCGAACAGTTCGTAGTGGCCCCAGCCCGGCTCCCACGCGGTCTTCACGATGAAGTCGGGGGTGAGGTTGAACGAGTAGTTCGCCTGGTTGTTGAACAGCCCGCCCAGATCGCCGGGTGCCGCGATGATAATGTTTTGAGTCTGGACCTTTCCACCGAAGAGCGTCTGAGGGTTCTCCACCGACACTCCGACCCAGAACTTGTCTCCAAAGTTCTTGGTCACGCGGAAGCCGTACTGCCGCGCCCAGCTGAAGCCCACCGTGTACTGAGGATCAATCACCGGCGGCGAAGCTTCTGTGCGGTTGTCGAGTCCTTTGCGCGTCTCCGTCACCAGGCCCCACTGCTGGCCACCGGTAAACGTCCAGCCGTTGTCCAGCGCGGCCTGGCCGTAGGCTTGCCGGAACCGCAGTGTGTAGCTGTTGCTTTCGTTGTTGTTCGAGGTCACGCCCGCCGACAGGAAGTCCGTCTCCACGTACCCGGTCAGCTTCATGTTTTCCAATTTGCCCTCGGCCAGCAGGCTCAACCGTGACTGGCGTCCGGTGGCGTTGAATTCGGTGAGCTGGCTATTCGAGGCGCCCGCAAGCGGCACGTTCTTCAGGTTCGTGTTGATATCGTCGCCGATGGCCTTGTTCCGGAAAACCGTTTCCGCTGCCAGGAAGCCGCCGGGCGTCAGTGTGACTCCCTTGAAGCGGATGGCGATAGGCTCGTTCTCGCCCTGACCGCTCCCGCCGGGTGTGGCGACAACGCCGGTGGCGCTTACGCCCATGACCGCGCTTGCGGGAGTCGAAGTGTTGGAGGTGAGCGCGTTCGCCGTCGAGCTCACCGTCTTCAGCTCCGCTTCCATCGCTTCCATTTTTTGCTGCTGTTCCTTCAACTGCGCGTTCTGCAACTGAAGCTGCCGGGACTGCGCCTCGAGAAGGTCTCGAAGCTGCTGGATCTCGTTCTCCAAGGCCGTCGATCCAGGCTTCACCGAAGAGTCGTTCTTCGACGCCGAGGACGTGTCGGCGGCCTTCGCCGTGTCCTTCGAGTCTTTTGCGTCGCCCGGTCCGACCGCGCCCGCCATGCCTGGCGAGGCGGCTAGCCCGACGACGATGAACCAAGACAGTATTCCTCGCATCACTCCTCCTTGAAATGAACTCCTCATCCTGCCCCAGTGTTGGAACTTGAGCCTTTCAGCCCCCGGGGAAATCTCATGGCCCCCGAAAAGCAACAACCGTTGCCCTGCGCCCGCTTACCTCGGGAACGAAACGGTTCTCCGGTTTTGCCTAACTGCCCGGACATATACACATGTGGCGGAACTCGAAGTTACGCGCCGCTCTTGAATTCTCTGTGACTCTAATGTGAATTGTGAGTTACAACGCTCTGAGCGTGGCGTAGCGCGAGATACTGCGGTAGGGGCGCAGCATGCTGCGCCCGCCCGGCTCTTTCCTCGGGAACGAGGCGGTTCTCCGCTTTTGCCTTACTGCCCCGCTCTGAGCGTGACGTAGCACGAGATACTGCGTAGGGGCGCAGCATGCTGCGCCCGCTGCTCTGAGCCTCTGACTCTGCGGGCCTGCCCTCGAGCCCGTGCGGGCACGAACTTCCAGCGAGACGACCCAGCGCGGCGGTGTAAAATGCCTGCGGAAAGGAACCGGAATGCCCGCCTATACGGATGCGCACGCCCGCGCCGGGATCGACGCCCGGCTGCCGAAGCTTGAAACCTGGCCGAATCATTTCCCCGGCTATGAGATTACGATTCGGTTTCCTGAATACACGTCCGTGTGCCCAAAGACAGGCTTGCCCGACTACGGCGCGATCACCGTTCGCTACCAGCCGAATCGCGTCTGCCTCGAGCTGAAAGCTCTGAAAATGTACCTACTGGCCTATCGCAACCTCGGAATCTTCTACGAGAACGCCGTCAACCGCATGTTGCGCGATATCGTCTCCGCCGTCCGGCCGGTGTGGTGCACCGTGACCGGTGAATTCACGCCGCGCGGCGGATTGACGACTACGGTGGAGGCCCGCTGGCCGCGCACTGCCGTCGGTTCCGCGCGCCGCAAAGGATAGACTTCCCGGCGCGCCTTCGGCGATAATCGGGCCGCTCGCGCACTTGACTGAGAGGGAGGAACTGGATGAGCTCAAAACTCGACCTGCCCGGTGAGACTCATGTGGACGTTGCCGCCACGCCGCGGTGGGTGATACTGCTGTTCGGTATTGCCTTCGTGCTGGTCGCCTACCTGCTCTACGCGAGTTATTCCGACCGTGAGGCGCTGCGCAAGACCGCCGACGACAGCAACAAGAAAGCTGTGGCGCTCGGTGCGGAGCTCGACAAGACGAACGCTCGCATTGCCGACGTCAAGGGTCAGTTGGACGTCACCTCGCAGAAGCTTGGCCTCACGCAGGACGAGCTGGCGCGCGCCCGCAGCCTTGCCCAGACCATCCGCAAGGATCAACTGCAGAGCGATCAGCAGCTTCGGCAGCAGCTCGGCGCGGTCCAGCAGGATACGGCGGCCAAGTTCGGCGAAGTCACTACGGATCTCAGCACTACGAAGAGCGACGTCGCCTCCACCAAGGCGGAACTGGAAGCCACCAAGGCCAAGTTGCAGACCACCATCGGTGATCTTGGCGTCCAGAGCGGTTTGATCGCCCGCAACCACGACGAAGTCGAGGAGCTGAAGCGCTTGGGCGAGCGCGACATTTTCGAGTTCACCCTCGGAAGGACCAAAGGACCCCAGCGCGTGGGACCCATCCAGGTGCAGCTCCGCAAAGTCGATACCAAGAAATTCAAGTACACCCTGAACGTCGTCGCCGACGATAAGAACGTCGAAAAGAAGGACAAAACCGTGGGGGAACCGGTGCAGTTTTACGTCCGGGGTGTGCGCGCGCCCTACGAGATCGTCGTTTTCGAAGTCTCCAAAGATACCGCCAAGGGATACTTGAGCACTCCCAAGACCGCCGCGGCTGCCGCTCCTTCGAGCTCGTCTCCGGGAAGCTGATTGCCGCTCACTTCCGGGAAAGCTCCAGGCCGCAGGCCTGCGCCACCTGCGTGGCGTCGGGCATATCGAACTGCATGCTAACTTCTCCCTCCTGCCAATCGCTGAGGTCGATCAGGACGGTGCGCGCGCGAAGCATCTTTTCCATCACGTTCTTGGGGATGGACGTGGAGTTCTTGTCCGGCCCGGGCGCCCACTGTTCTTCCCGCGTCTTGCCTTCCTCCAGCCGGTATTGCACCGACACCTTCGGATAGTAGGAAATCCCCCCCTTAATCTCCTCCGGCTCGACGTAATCGATCTTCAGCGGAGTGCCCACCAGCAGGTAGGCATTCGCGAATTCGCCCTGGCGTCTCCGCGAGTTGGGCATGCACTCCAGGCGGAATATCGGCCGGTTCGTGGCATCGCCTCGCGGCCACTTGAGGAATTTTCCGCCCAGCGTGAACTGCGCCGTGCTGTGCAGCGCGTCAGCCGCCTGCGTCTGCCGCCACTGGCGCCCCGACGCCGTATCTTGCGATCCCGGCGCCGAAGGCCAGACGAGTGCGAGCGCGAGCGGAGCGAGCTGAAGCCAACGCAACGGTTTCATGGCCTTCCTCCTGAATCTCGGACATTCTCTCATGCCTTCGCTCGCCCTAACGGAGATTACCGGTCTCGAATGCCAGCGCCTGCGTCTTGGCCTGGTAGTCGTATTTTGCGCTCGCTTCGCTGATTTCGGCCTGCGTCAGATTCAGCTGCGCCTGGCTCAATTCCACGATGGAGCTCAGTCCCAGGTTGTAGCGCGCCTGCGCCAGCTCCAGCGCCTGGCGCGCTTCCGCGAGCAGCTGCGCCGTGACCTCCAGCCGCTGGTATGACGAACTGGCGTCGAGCCAGGCCATGCGCACGTCGCGGACGATGCGATTCTGCAGGTCCTGCAGATAGCGCTCCTGCGCGCTGGCGCGGCCGGTAGCTTCGGATCGCAGCGCCCCGAACAAGTGCCCGTTGAACAGCGGGATATTCACGTTGAACCCCGCAGCCGCGTACCGCGGCGGCGGCGAAAGCTCCGCCTGCCTGTCGGGGACAACCCCGGCGACGCCGAGCGCGGAGATCGTCGGGAACCACAGATCGCGCTCGGCGGTGGCGAAGCTGCGTTCGGCGTTCGCCTCGAGCCGCCCGCCCAGCAATTCGGGCCGGTTGCGCAGAGCGTCTTGAATCAGTTGCCCGACGTCCTCGGGCGGCGCCCCGGGCATCGGCTCTTCGGCAAGCTGAAACGCGCGCAGGTCGGCGAAGCCGAGAGCGGCGGAAAACTGCGCCTGCGAAGCCTGCAAGTCGTTTCGCGCCTGAATCAATTGCAGCTGCGCCTGCGCCAGATCCACATTGGCAAAGCTCACGTCCAGCCCCGACTTGAGTTGCTGTTTGGCCATCGCCGCCACTTGATCCGCCACGGCCTGGCGCGCGGTTACGGTTTCTTCGGCCACGCGCTGCAGCGCCTGCGATCGCAGAACCCCGAAATACCCCGCGGCGACCTGCAACAGCACTTCGGCGCGCGTCGTTGTGATGTTCTCCTGCACCGCCTTGGCGTGCAGGTTCGAGCTTCTCACCAGTTCGTGGGTGCGGCCGAAGTCGGTGAGGAGCTGGCCGATGGTCACGCCGCTCGCGAAGCGATCGAAGACAATGGGATTGTTCAGGCCGCCGGCTGCGATGCGGCTGTTGTGTTCGGCGACGGCTCCCGTCAGGCTGCCGTAGGTCTGCGGGTAGTACGCCGAGCGCGCCGCCTGCGTCTCGGCCGTGGCCGCTTCGGCTTCGAACGCCGCGGCCTGGATTTGCGGGTGATTCTGCAGCGCGATCTTTTCGGCGTCTTGCAGAGTGAGGCTCTGAACTCCTTGCGCCGCGGCGGCAGGAACACCCCGCGCCTGAGCGAAGCTGGCGCCGGCAACCAGACCCGCTAACGCGCACGCTGTGGCCATTTGGCGAAACTTCATGAGCCGGCCTCCGTGCGCCGGCAAACCGGCGAGGTGTAGTGAATGAAAAAGTCATACGAACGTGGTGTAGCGACCCACATCGGCCCCGAGTCATGCGGAGCCGCCTGTAAGGGCGGCGTCGAAGCGTTGACAGGGGAACGTGCGGGCCGGGTATTGAGCCGCGTAAGAATCACCCTCCGGGACGCCGACGCCGTGGAGGTAGGCGGAAGGCAAAATCGGGCGCACCGATATCGCGAGGTGAGCCAGAGTCCCGCGCGGTCAGAGACCCCGTGCACGTACGCAGACACCTCGCCCGGGAACCGGGAGATCCCAGGACCGCCCAAAGCTGCAGTGGCCTTGGGCCGCATCGGGAAGTCTGAGGACGTACGCCGATGATGAACGGACCTGGGAAGTCGGACAGCCCCGTAGTACCTGAGAAGTCTTCGAACAATGCCGGGCAACCGGTGGCGGAGAGGACGGAGGGAAGGGGGTTGGCCAAAGGAAACCTGCCACAGCAAAACGCGTCCCGGACACCGAGCCGGAGCAACGCGCCCAGTGCGCTGGAGTGGGTACGCCAAGCAGCAAAGAAGGATAGGAAGTTGCGGTTCACGGCGCTTCTGCACCACATCTATAACCTGGAAACGCTGCAGATGGCTTACTTCAGCCTTAAGAAGGAAGCCGCGCCGGGCGTGGACGGGGAGACGTGGCGGCACTACGGGGAAGAACTGGAAACGAATCTCCAAGACCTCTCCGAAAGGCTGAAGCGAGGAGCGTACCGAGCCAAGCCGGTGCGGAGGGTGTACATCCCCAAAGCCGACGGGCGGCAGAGGCCGCTCGGAGTGACAGCGCTGGAAGACAAGATTGTCCAGCGCGCGGCGGTCGAGGTGTTGAACGCCATCTACGAAACGGACTTTCTCGGTTTTTCGTACGGGTTCCGGCCAGGGCGCAGCCAGCACCAAGCGCTGGATGCGCTCTACACGGGACTGCTGACGAAGAGAGTGAACTGGGTGCTCGATGTGGATATCCAAGGCTTTTTCGATGGGCTTTCCCACGAATGGCTTGTGAAATTCATCGGGCATCGGATCGCAGACCGGCGCGTCGTGCGGCTCATCCAGAAATGGTTGAAGGCCGGCGTGCTGGAGGATGGGAAGCGGATAGTCGTGAAGGAAGGAACGCCGCAGGGTGGAAGTGCCTCGCCATTGCTGGCTAATATCTACCTTCACTACGTTTTCGATCTGTGGGCCCAAGCGTGGCGACGGAAGCGTGCACACGGAGACGTGATCATCGTGCGATTCGCTGACGACATCGTCCTTGGCTTTCAGATCCAAGCGGATGCCCAACAGTTTCGGGCGGAACTTGTCGAGCGAATGCGGAAGTTCAACCTGGAACTGCATCCCGAGAAAACGCGCCTTCTGGAATTCGGGCCGTGCGCGGCCGCGAATCGGAAGATGCGTGGAGAAGGGAAGCCAGAGACGTTCAACTTCCTCGGCTTTACGCACATCTGCATAAAGAAGAGGAGTAATGGACGATTCACGGTGCTGCGGCAGACGATCCGGAAAAGGTTGCAAGCGAAGCTGAAGGAGGTGAAAGCCGACCTTCAGCGGCGCATGCATGAACCCATCCCCGAACTGGGACAGTGGTTGCAAGCGGTGGTGCGTGGACATGTTCAGTATTACGGAGTGCCCATGAATACCGCGGCGCTGTGGCTGTTTCGGTCCCAAGTGGGCTGGCTCTGGCATCGCGCGCTGTCGCGGCGCAGCCAGAACGGTCGCATCCCTTGGGATCGCATGGGGCGCCTCATCAACCGCTGGTTGCCACCGCCTACTGTCTGTCATCCCTATCCCCTGCGTCGCATGGGCGTCATTACCTGAGGCAAGAGCCGGATGCGGTCGTGCCGCTTGTCCGGATCCGTGGAGGGGGTTGTGAGCAATCATGATCCCTACTCCGACTGGATTGGGGCATAGCTAGCGAGTTTCGATATCAAGCCTGCGCGGTCCTTACTGGCCCAATCGGAGAGGTGAGCAACAAAGGACTCGACCCGATCGCGGCTGGCCTGTTTGAGTTCTTGGGTGCCGCAGAAATCGGCGGCGTAGCGTTTGACCAGGGCGGGGTCGAGTTGATGTTGGCGGATGAGCAGGCACAGACGGTCACGCAGGCGGGGCTGGCCATTGCCAGCGCCATTCCCATTTGCATGTGCCCTGCCGCCTTCCCTCTCACCAACAGGATCTGAAGCAGGAGTCAGATACTTCAGTTCTTCGACGGAGCAGAGGCCGATGCCATAGGCTTTGCGCAGGGCACGATTGACGGCTCGGGTTTCGGCAACGCGCATCTCAGCGCCGCGAACTAGAGGAGACACGTTCGAAGGATCCGCGTCGCCATAACCCACAAAGCCCTTCGAATCGGGACTTGGAAACACAGTGGACTTGAACACCCAGCGGCCAGCGAGAGGATCAGATTGTCGCTCTTGCAAGACGGTACGGATCCCCCGGCATCGCCGACGAAGTGCGACGCGGAGAAGACCGGCATTTGTGACGTACCAGTTGCCGTCAATGTATGAGATCTCGCCTAGGGACACCGAAAGACGAAGAGTTTGTGTTAGGTCGCTCAGCGCCGCGAGTGCTGCTCGCGGTATCGCAGGATAAAGCCGCTTGACTCGCCGGAGGTTCTGACATACTAGGGTAGGTTTAGTTGAGGCTGGCATGCAGCGCGCTCCTGTGTAGTCTGAATATGGTCATAATGATATCACTGTGACCACAGATGTCAAGGAGAACGTATGAGTCCAGACCGATGAGCGATTCACGAGTCCGCGTGCTTCTGCGAATCCCAGCGAAACTCAAGGCAGGTCTGACCGAGCTCGCGCAGCGAGAGCACCGTTCGCTAAACAAGCAAATTGAATATTTGCTTGAGCGAATCCTTCAAGAAGAGAAGGCTCGTGAGCTTAGTGAAGAAGCCCATCGAAAAAGCGAGCACAAGAAGCAGAGGTGAATCCGTGGCGACCGTGGGTCCAGGCGATTGTATTGGAGTCGGCCCTTCGGCTTGAAAACGCTGGAAACACAAATTGCAAAACGAACTCGCTTAACCCCTTAACATGGAGCAGGTTGACAAATTCCGAACCCATTGAAAAACCACGCTCAGAACCGTTTCCCCTGGGCGGCCGTGAACATGGTGAACGTTGTGAACGTATTTACCGCCCTGCGAGAGGCTGTGAGGGATATAGACTTCGCCTCCAATCCAACGGTTCCTAGAGTTAAGTCCGTGGCTTGAGGTGACGGACCGGATCGGAGACTCGCTATGAAGCGCATCAGCCGCCGTGAATTCAACTTGTTGGCAGTGGCCGGCGCCGCGGTGGCGGCGCCGCTGGGAACCGTCGGCGGTTCGCGGTCGCGAGCCGGGCAAGAACCGGCCACCGATCAGAAGCCCAGAAAGAAACCACCGCTGACAGCGGAACAAGCGAAAAAGGTGGAAGAGGACGTAGCGAAACGAGAGGAGCAATTAGGCGCGATACGAAGCCGTACGCTTCCGTATGGACTCGAGCCGGCATTTGTGTTTCAGGTAAAGGCCGTTCCACACGCCCCCGTGCAGGTGCGGCGAAAGGGCTAGGCGATGCTCCCGGACGATGTTCTGTACATGAGCGTTCGTGAACTTGGCACGCGGCTGAAAACAAAGAAGATCCGGCCGGTAGAGCTCGCGGAATCGTATCTGGCTCGCCTGGAAAAGCTTGGAGGGAAGCTGGGCGCGGTGGCGACGTTGACGCACAAATTAGCGCTCGAGCAGGCCAGGCAGGCGGAAAAGGAGATTGCCGCGGGCAGCTACCGGGGGCCGCTGCACGGCGTTCCGTACGGGGTGAAGGACTTGCTGGCCACCAAGGGAATCAAGACGACATGGGGAGCCGCCCCGTTCAAGGATCAAGTGTTCGATTACGACTCGACGGTGATCAGCAAGCTGCGCGAGGCTGGCGCGATTCTCGTGGCGAAACTCGCCATGATCGAACTGGCGGGAGGCGGAGGCTACTCGAACGCTTCGGCGTCGCTGCAAGGGCCGGCGCGGTGTCCACACAACCTGGACCACTGGGCGGGAGGCAGCTCAAGCGGGCCGGGGGCAGCGGTGGCCGCGGGGCTGGTGGGGTTCGCGATCGGATCGGAGACACTGGGCTCGATCATTACGCCGGCGGCTTTTTCCGGCGTGTCGGGTTTACGCCCAACCTACGGCCGCGTGAGCCGCCACGGCGCCATGGCGCTTTCGTGGACGATGGACAAGCTCGGGCCCCTGTGCCGCACAGCTTCCGATTGCGGCTTGGTCCTCGAAGCGATTGCGGGCTACGACGCGCAGGACGCGTCGTCGATTCGCGCTCCTTACATTCCTCGCCCGGTGCGCCGCGTGGTGGAAAGGCGCCCGATGCTCGAAGGCAAGCGCATCGGCGTGGTGCGCCCGGACTTCAAGTCCGACGGCGACACGGAAGTGGAGCAGGCCTTCTCGGCGGCGCTCGATACGTTGCGCGGGCTGGGCGCGAAGCTCGAAGAGACGGAGTTTCCCGACTACCCCTACAGCGCCATTGCGGTGACGATCTACTTCGCCGAAGCGGCGTCGATTTTCCGGCCGCTCATCGAGAGCGAAAAACTGCAGCAGCTCGCGGACGAGTCGCAGAAGGTCGGCCTCGCAGCGGCTCTGTCGATTTCGGCGACCGATTACCTCGACGCCTGCCGCCTGCGCACGCAGATTCAAAATGAGCTTGGCCGCGCGGTCGAGAAGTTCGACGTTATCGTCGCGCCCAGCCGCATGCGCCCAGCCCCGCGCGTGGGTGCCGACTTCAATGCACAGGCGCCCGGCAAGCCCTCAGCCGAAAAGCCCGCCGCAAAGGCCGCGGCGCCCCCTCATGCGGATGAGAAGCACAGCGTGATCGCAGCGACGAACATCGCAGGCATGCCGGCGCTGTCGGTACCATGCGGGTTCACGAAGGACAATCTTCCCGCCGGTATCCAGTTCGTCGCCGGCCCGATGAACGAAGATGCCTGCATCGCGTTTGCGCGCGACTTCCAGCTCGCCACCGACTGGCACCTCAGAAGACCGCCGGGCCTGTAGGCGAGGGCCCGGGGAAGCCCTTTCGGCCAAATCTCCATAAACATACAGCTTTGTGTTTACATATATGAAAAATAGGATTACTGCTTGACTTCGGTTTTTGGGAGTGCTATAAGCCGCTCATTCTGTGCGGTTTATTTTTGCATTTGCGTGGGCATGAACGTGCGACGTACCGCCACGAGATTTGTGCCATTTGTGTACGGGGTGCGGGGTGTCTTCAATCTTTTCAGTTGAAAACCTAGGAGGATGTATGAACTGGAAGCGCTTCTTCGGGGTGGTGTTCGCGCTTCTGG
>Ga0187846_10000395_pt1 | contig 25807 bp, 18 predicted proteins | sample TC_taG_FD_161473 | JGI IMG/M metagenome (GOLD analysis project Ga0187846, IMG submission 161473) | Biofilm microbial communities from the roof of an iron ore cave, State of Minas Gerais, Brazil - TC_06 Biofilm (v2) | ecosystem: Environmental > Terrestrial > Deep subsurface > Cave > Wall biofilm... | reverse complement strand
GTCAGCGCGAGCCTCTCGGTTCACGAAAGTCTTCTCAGAGATTGGCTCCTGCCGGCGCATCTGTTCGGTTTGAGCGGGAACCTGCGTCTGACTTGCTTCGAAGTGATCGATGCGCAGATCGCGGATGTTTGCGTCAGAACAGAACGATCCTGCTGCCCTGGCTCCTCGGAGGCACGCTTGCAACGCTGGGGCTTGCGTTCGCGCTGTATTGGACGCGGCCGGGGTGGAAGCTGGCCCGCGGTCACCTGGTTCCGCTGCGAAGCGCCGACACCGCCGACGTTTGCCGCTGCCTCACGGAACTCTGCGCTCAAGCGGGGCTGAAATACCCCCCGATCTTCGTCTGGAATCCGTTGAATCCCGCCAGAACCGGTCTCGCGTTCGGGCGCATCGGGCGCTATTACGTTGCCTTGTCGGGCGGGCTTGTGACGACCTTCTACACGGATCCGGATGCTTTCCGCGCGGTTGTGCTCCACGAGCTTGCGCACTTGCGCAATGGGGACGTGGACAAGACCTACTGGACGATCTCGATCTGGCAGTCGTTTGTTGTCACTGCGCTGTTGCCGTTCGCAGCATCGCGCTGGCACACGCCGCTGAAAGAGTCTCTGGCGCTTGGATGGCGCGTGGTCGCACTGACGCTGATCGTGTTCACGATGCGCAACGCGATCCTTCGAACGCGCGAGTTCTATGCCGACGTGCGGGCCTCGGTGTGGGAGGGTTCGGGCGGTGCACTGGCGCGCGTGCTGAGTCGACTTCCGGATCCGGGAACAAATCGGTGGCTCGCGTGGTTGACCGTCCACCCCGCACCGGCGGATCGCTGCCACACACTGGCCGACGACGCGAGCCTGTTCCGGATGCACTTCTGGGACGCGTTCGGAGCCGGGGTCGCTGGTGCGCTCGCCGTGCCGCACCTGCGCACGCTGTTCCTGGAGATGATCGAATCGCAGCCCCTCACTCTGTCGGGACCGCCCTTGCTGTTAATGACGTTCGTGATGTACGCGATCGGCATGCAGATCTGGCGCGCCCGATTCGCATCGGCGATACGGCACGTGCCAGCGACCAGCAGTGACGGCCTCGGTTTCGGGTTGGCGGCCGGCATCTTCTGCGGAAAATGGGTCTCCTTCTCCGGCGTCGGTGTGTGGCTCCCTGAAAGCGCCAGCCAGGTCGCTGCGGCAATCTTTTGGGGCATCGTGCTGCCCGGCATTGTGCTGGCGTGCTACCTGCGGTGGGTCGCCGCTACAGCCACGGTCTGGCTCGAAGTCGCCTTCGGGCGGGCTTCCGTGCGCTGGATCTATCGCTGGAGCCTGCTGGTGGCAGGCGTTTCATTCGGGGCGATCTACTCCGGGATCGATCTGATTTCGGTTCTCGCCAAGAAGGGCTCCGATATGGCGCTGATGGGCCTGGTGGTGTTCCCACTGGAATTCAAGCAGTGCCTCCTGGTTGCGACGGTGTGCTGGGCATTTCCGCTGGCGTCTTACCTCAGACCTTTTCGAACCTCAGGAGAAACCGTCCCCGCATGGGCTTTTCTGGACGGGATCCAGCAAATTCCAGCATTTGCGCAGCGACCCCCCTTGCATTTCAAAACAACCCTGAGAATTGGTGCCGTCGGCGCAGTCCTGTCGCTTTGCACGACGGTGGGTGCCTCGCTGGCCATTCGGCTGTCGCCAGGCCTCGGGCACTGGGCTCGCTCGAGCGGACAGGGCTACCTCTATGGAATTGGCATCATCGCGCTGCCCGCAGTGATCGCGGCGATTACGGCGCTGCTGGTTCGCAAGCGGGTCCGGCGCCTGGCGCTATTTCAGGGGATGTTTGCTGCGGCACTGACGAGCTGGATCGGGGCTTCCGGCTGGCTGGTGGTCAAAGCGTCGTTCAGGGAGACAACGACGGTCAATAGTGTGCTCGGTGGCTACACGCAGTTTGTGGATACGGGATTGCTGGCATCGCTGCTCCTGTTGGTCGGCGTACCGGCAGTTGGGCGGGTCATGGGTCGCGTCTTCGGTGCCACCGCTCGTCAACCGCAAGTTGAAGAGTCTGACGCAGAGACGAGCATGGTGGTGCAACACATTCCGTGGCGGAGGAAGATGGTATTCGGCGCTGCGGTCGTCGGGATATGCGCTGGCGCGGCTCTGGCACTGTACGTGCAAGTCCGGCGCAGTGCCGAGAGGCTGGAGGCAATCGACAAGCGCAATGCCTCTGCTCCTGGGTCCGTCTCGACCACGGGGGGGTCGGCGGTTCCTGCTGTGGGTACGAGTCAGGGTGCGCCGGTTGCGGTGTATCCGTACCCACAGATGGTCCGAATAGCGGCGGGGACGCTCAATATGGGCTCCCCGCAGGACGAGGCCGGCCGGGACAAGGACGAAGGTCCTGTTCACCGAGTAACAATCCCGGCGTTCGAACTCGCGCGCACGCCGGTCACGCGTGCACAGTTTGCGGTGTTTGTTCGCGAGAGCGGTTACGTTGCCGGCGGCAATTGCAGCACGGTGTATCGCAAGGAGTGGCTCGAGGAAACCAAACGCTGGTGGCAGGACCCGGGATTCCCTCAGGACGACTCGCATCCCGTCGTGTGCGTGACCTGGCTCGATGCCCAGGCCTACGTCGACTGGCTCCGCAGAAAGACCGGTCGGGCTTGGAGGCTGCCATCCGAGGCCGAATGGGAATATGCGGCTCGAGCAGGAACCACGACCACGCGCTTCTGGGGAGGCGACTTCGATGCGGCGTGTGCTTTCGCCAACGTGCGGGACAGGTCAGGTCAGGAGGTCCTCTCGACAAGCTTGGGCGCGGTGAGCGCGAAATGCGACGACAGCTATGCCTACACATCTCCAGTCGGTCGATTCAGGCCGAATGCCTTCGGCTTGTACGACATGCTCGGAAACGTGTGGCAGGCCGTGCAGGACTGCTGGCACCCCAGCTACGAGGGCGCGCCGGTCGACGGAAGTGCATGGATCTCCGGGGAGTGCGACCACCGCGTAAGTCGCGGCGGCGCATGGAACAGCGGCGCCCGAAATGTCCGATCGGCCACCCGCGCTCACGTGTCGCCCGAGGAACGCGCTGCAAGCGCTGGGTTCCGTGTGGCGCGGTCGATCGCGCAAGGAGGCGAGGTTGCAGGCAACTCGCGAGCGTGGCCTTGGTGTACGCGCGAGGACCGGCAGGCGATCAGCCCGGACTCACAGGTCTCCGGATGCACGACGGTGATTGGATCCGGAACGGAATCCCAGGCAAATCTTGCGGTTGCCTTCACGAACCGCTGCAGCGCCTACCGGGAGAAGGGGGACTTCGATCGCGCGATTCCGGATTGCGACGAAGCGCTGCGCTTGAAGCCGGACTCCGCGTGGGCACTTAATAACCGCGGCGGCGCCTATCAGGGAAAAGGCGATAACGATCGGGCAATCGAGGACTACACGCAGGCGATCCGGCTGTTGCCGGGTTATGCGGGTGCGTTCATCAACCGTGGTGTCGCCTGGCACGCAAAGAAGGAATACGACCGTGCCATTGCCGACTTTAACGAAGCGATCCGCCTGAAGCCGGATGACGCGTATGCATTGGATCGTCGCTGCTGGACGAGGGCGGCCGCCAACAAGGAGCTCGAAGCTGCGCTCGCCGATTGCAACGAATCGCTCCGGCTGAGTCCCGGAAACCCGGCGATTTTCGACAACCGTGGATTCGTCTATCTCCGGCTGGCCCGGTACGACAGCGCGATCGCGGACTACAGCGCCAGCCTCGAGCGCGTCCCGAAATCCGCCAGTTCCCTCTACGGTCGCGGCCTCGCAAGGCGCCGCAACCACGACGAGGCTGCGGGCGATGCAGACCTCTCCGCCGCGCAGGCGATTGATCCTACGATTTCAAAGGCTTACGCCGAGCTCGGAGCCAGGCCATAAGCAAGCCGGCTATGCCCCGGAATCAGTCTTTATCCTTGCAGTCCGCGCAAACCTGCGTGGGTGCCAGTCCGAAACCAAGTCCCACCACACTCGACACCGTCGCGAACACGACACGTTTTGCGCAGTGCGGACACTTCATGTAGTAGCCCTGTTGGTCCGAGCGCAAGCGCGTGGAGTTCTTCGAGAGCGCCCACCCGGCGTGTGAGCCGGAAATGTTCCGCAACTCGTACAACGTTTCGGAACAGCAGGGGCAAGGAATGTTTTTCATGGGCCCCGCAATTGTGCGCGCCGCATGGGCTTCAGCGTCGCGCATTTTGCAGTGTTCTTTCTACTCTTTTCGCGTCTTGGTCAGTCCGCGCAATTCGCAAGTACTTGATTTCTCGAAACTGCAGCGCCGGTCATGTTCGCCCTCCGATTCCAGTCGAGGTGCTCGCCCATTTCCGAGCGTGACCTGATCTCCAGGAATGCAGTCTTTCTCCTGTTCATACGCCGGCTATACGCAAGCGCCGGCTGTACGACGATCATCAACGTACGACGATCACCAACGTACGATGATCACCAATGCGATTCGCCGGACAGTGATCGCAACTGCGTTGCGGCACGCCTCGCGGACCTCAGTGGCCACCAGAGCGAGAACTTAAATGCTTGACACGATCTTCAAGAACGGCAGTGAGCGCAAGCTCACGCAGGATGACCTGAGGACACTGGTCGAGCAGGCTCGCGTGGAGCGGGCCGAACTGACCGCATTGCTGGAGCGGATCGACGATGCCTCGCCAGCGCTGGAGAGCACCAGCCGCACGCTCGATGACTTGCGCATAAAGGCCGACCAGATCACGCGCCGTTGCGACAAGCTGAGCAAGGTGATGGCGACGTACGAGGAGTGCACCAACAGCTTCGAGCAGCTCCAGGCGCGCATGAACGGCCTGCTGGCCCAGGTTGCCGAAGCCAAGCGAACGTCCGAGGCGATGGCTGCGCCCGACGGAGGACTGCAGCAGATGCGTCAGGCGGCCGATGAGATGAGCTCGCGCTCGCGCGAGGTGCGCGCGATGGTGGGCGAGCTGCAGCGCGAGGGCGACAAGCTGGAAACTCTGCGCGAGCGGCTGCGTCAGGCTGCCGCGGAAATGGGGCAGTGGGTCGGCGGTGCGGTTGCCCTGAAGGACGAGCTGCACGACCTGCGACGCGCGGAGGCCGAGCTCAGGCTCGAGATGCAGGGCATTCGCAAGAGCGCAGGCGATGCCCGGGGAGACTCCGAATCGGCGCGCAGCGCTGTGGCCGAAGTAGAGGCAAGGCTCGAGGCGCTCAGTCAGCTGCAGGAGCTCAGCAAGAGCACCGAGCAACGACTCGCGGCGCTGAACGCGCTGGCCGAGCACGTCGCACACAAGGGCAAGGCGCTGGATGCACAGAAGCTGACGATCGAGCGAGCAGTCGTCGAGGCCAAACAGCTTGCCGAGATGGTATGGAACATGGACGCGCAGATCGCCAGGCTCGCGGCGGGTGGCGACCAGATTCAGCGCACCGAAGAGACCGTAGCCCGGATGGAGCAGCTCGCCAAAACCACGGCGGACCAGCTCGCTGCTGCCACCGCGGCGCGCGACGATTTTGTACGCGAGTCGCAGCGCCTTGAGGCCGAAAGACGGTCGGTGTCGGAGGCGCTGAAAGCGACCCTCGAGCGGCTGTCATTCGACAAGAAAGAAGTCGACGCATTCGATGAACGGCTCAAGGCGCTTGCCAAGGCGGTGGGCGAGACCGAAGCGCGCGTGCAGGGCGTGCTGCTCAAGGATCAGGATCTGGCGGCGATGCAACGCGAGTCCGAAGCGCTTGCCAAGACGTTCTCGGCGCTGACCGTGAGCGCCGACGAGCTGGCGCGCAAGCAGAGCCTGCTCGACTCGCTGGCCGGCCAGTTGGCGCAGGTCGACGCGCTCGGCAAGCGCACCGCGGCCCAGCACGAGAAGCTGCTGCAATCGCAGAATGACCTCGAGGAGGTGCGCGCCGAGCTGGAAACGTTCCACCAGGCGCATGCCGAGGCGGCTCGCCTGCACGACAAGCTGGCGTTGGACCGCGCTGCGCTCGACGCGTTCGGCGAGCGCACCACGGCGATGCTCAGCCGCACGCCCGAGCTGCAGGCGCGGCTGGACGAAGTCTTGGGCAAGATGCTGCTGATCGAGAAGGGCAGCGAGGCGGCTGGACGGCTGAGGGAATTGACCACCGGGCTGGATGCGCAGGTCGCCCGAGTGGGCGCCCGGCTGGAGTTCGTCGAAAAACTCGAGACGCGCGTCAACGGCCTGCACGCGGTCACCTCCGACGTCGAGCAGAGGCTTGCCGCGCAGCTGGCACGTCGCGCCGAGATGGAAAGCCTGCAAAACCTGTGCGACACGCTGGCCATGCAGGTGGCGGACGCGCAGCAGAAGCTCGATAGCGTGGCGGCGCTGCAGGGACGCGTGCTGCCGCTGGCATCGCAGGTGGCCAGCTTGCAGCAGACGCTCGAGCGGGCGCAGCAGCAGGTCGACGCGATCCGAATCGACGAAGCGGTGGTGCACGAACAGCAGGCGCGACTGGCCGGCTTCGTCGAACAGGGCAAGGCTCTGGCGGCGGAGACGGCCGAGCGGCTGAGCCAGGTGCGCAGCGTCAGCACCGACCTCGCCCGTGCCACTTCGCTGAAGGAGGAATTGCTTGCCGAGCTGGCGCGCGTGCAGACCGCTCAGCTCGATGCGGTGTCACAGACCGATACGGCCGGGGAGCAGATCGAGCGCGCGGAGACGCTGGCCAGGCAGCTGGAACAGCGCGTCGCGCAGCTGGTGCGCAGCGGTGAGAACGTCGCAGCGCTCGAGCGCCGCCTCGGCGACCTCGACGGCAGTGCCGAAGCGGTCGAGCGCAAGATCCAGTCGCTGGCCGATCACGCAGTGATGGTGCAGACCGTAAAAGCCGAGGTCGACAATATCCGCCAGATCAGCGGCCGCAGCAGAGCCGATCTGCAATACGTGACCGATCACCGCGGCGAGGTGGCCGACCTGCGTGCCAAGGTCGAGGACCTGATCGGGCGCCTGGAAGATACCGACGGCAAGATCGTCCAGATCGAATCGCGCCGCAAGGTGGTCGAGGAGGTGCAGTCGCGAGCCGAAGGCATCACCCACATGCTCGACGACATCCACGTGAACATGGAGATGCTCAGCGAACAGCGTGCCGTAATCGACGACGTGGGCGAGAAGCTGGCACGGCTGGAGTTCACCGTGCGGGAGGCGCACAACATGCTGCGTTCGCTGCAGCGCGAACGCGAGGTGGCCGAGCGCATCGAGCAGGGCATCAAGGCGCTGCGTGCGCGCAACGGCGCGGGCCAGGCGAAGTAGTTTTCCCACGGCACACTTCGCGCGCGCCGGGCGCCGGCGAGCTCGTTTTCGACTGCGGATCCCCGCGGCTTCAGTGCCCGTGGCGGTGATGCAGATCCGGGTAGTGCGGATGGCGATGCGTCATCGCCTCGTGCCGATGCAGGTGCGAGTGCGGCTCCGTGCCGTCCCACGGAAAGTCATGCGCATGCAGATGATGGCAATCATGCGTATGCGCATGCTCGTGCACCATGGCTAGGTGCGCATGTTCGTGGTCGTGCCGCTCGGTAAGGTGCAACCACACCCCCGCTGCCATCAGCGCCGCCGCCAGCCAGAACCCGGCGCTGATCGGCTCGTGAAAAGCGCCAACCGCAATGGCGGCCCCGAGGAACGGCGCCGTCGAGAAATACGCTGCGGTGCGGGCTGAACCGAGTTCGCGCAGAGCCCGAACGAACAAGACCAGACTGATCCCGTAGCCGGTCAACCCCAGCGCCACCGCAGCGGCGATGACAGGCCAAGTCGGAAGCTTCGCACCCAGGCCGAGCGCCAACGCCAGGTTCGTCGCGCCGGCTACGAGCCCCTTCGTAGCGGCGATGAACACCGGATCGGAAGCGGAAACGGCGCGGGTCAGATTGTTGTCCAGCGCCCAGCACAAGCAGGCGACGGCGATGGCGATGGCACCCAGGGAGCCGCGCAGGACCAGCCCGGATTCGGGCCATGCCAGCACAACGCCTCCGGCCACGATCAGTGCCATTCCCAGGATGATGCGCCGGCCGGCATTCTCGCCGAAGACTACCCAGGCAAGCGCAGCCGTGAGAACGGCTTCGAGGTTCAGCAGCAGCGAAGCGTTCGCGGCCGGGGTGCGCATCAGTCCCCAAATGAGCAGGATCGGTCCAACGATGCCGCCCACCGCGATGGCGCCTGTCAGGCACCACCATTCCCTGGCCGACATCGCTGGCAGCGAAAAATTCCGATCGCGAACCCCGCGCGCCGCATATAGGCCGATGCCGCTTCCCAGGTACAACAAGCCCGCCAGCAGGATCGGCGAAAGACCGCCAGCGAGAACTTTGGCGAAGGGGATGCTTGCGCCGAACAGCAACGCCGCGGCAAGAGCCGCCAATATCGATTTGCGTCCTGTCATCGTCGGTTCCTCCGGACGCAACCTCCGCTGCTCGAATTGGCTGCAGTTTACAATTCATCGACAGATGTACGCGGCAACGCGCGGCAGAAGGAACAGGCGCGCCAAACACGCGCGCGCCAAACAGGATCCACACGACGGTGCAGCCAGGCGAGCAACAGATCGCGTCGGAGCGCGGGCCGATCGACTGGGGCGCCCTGCTGGAGCGCTTCCGCGGCGACGCGGCGTTCGTCGAGAAACTCGCCAGGACGACGCTGGCGACTCAGGGTGAGCTGCCGGGCAAACTGCGCCAGGCGTCGCACGGCGCCGACCTGGCGGCGGTGGGATTTCTCGCTCATAAGCTCAAGAGCATGGCCGCATACCTGGAGGCTTGCAATCTGGCGGAGCTAGCCAAGAAGGCGGAGATCTGCGCGCGCGATGGCGACGCAGAAGCCTTCGAACTTGCGTTGCGACTCGCCGCCGGGTTCGAGTCGCTGCTCGCGGAACTGGCAAGCCGCTACCCGGTCGCCGAGCGACCCGATGGCGCAACCGGCTGATCCCGGCGCGCGGCCATTCCGCGTGCTGGGCGTGCAGCAGATCGCCGTCGGCAGCGCCGACAAGGCGCGGCTGCGCCGGCTCTGGATCGATCTTCTGGGGCTCGCGCTGGAGGGCAGCTACCGCAGCGAACGGGAGAACGTCGACGAGGACATCGCCGCGATCGGCCACGGAGCGGCGCGCTGCGAGATCGATCTGATGCAGCCGCTCGATCCACAGGCGCGTCCAGCGGTGCATGAGCCGGCTCTGAATCACGTAGGCCTTTGGGTCGACGATCTGCCAGCGGCGGTGCGCTGGCTTGCCGCGCAAGGAGTGCGGTTCGCACCCGGTGGCATCCGTCGCGGCGCCGCCGGGTACGACGTTACATTCATCCATCCACGGCCGAGTGCCGAAGCGCCGTTGTGCGGCGAGGGTGTGCTGATCGAGCTGGTGCAGGCGCCGCCGCACATCATCGCCGCTCTCGGCGGCTAGATCCGTCGCATCGCGATGCTCGCCTCGCGGTCGCGCAGCAGCATGAGGACCCCAGCTGCCATATCATTGGCTCATTACGTAGCCTAGTGGTGTCCGGGATGAGCGATATTCCTGTTGGGGCGCGCGGAACGTTCGAGCTGGTCGTCGGCCCGGAACACCTGGCCAACCGGTTCAAGGATTCGATGCTGCCCGAGGTTCTGTCCACGCCGGTGATGATTCTGGTGATGGAGAACGCGGCGCTAAACGCGATCAAACCGTTTCTTTCTCGCGGCCAGACCGCGGTGGGAACGCACGTCGACGTGGCGCACCTGGCTGCGACTCCGGTCGGGCGCAAGGTCACCGGCGAGGCCGTGGTTACGCGAGTCGATGGACGGCAGGTCGAATTCGACGTACGTGCCTTGGACGGCAGCCAGACGATCGGCGCCGGCCGGCATCGGCGCGCGGTGATCGACCTGGCCCGCTTCAACGAGCGGCTGCGCGCGGTGGTGCCTGCGCCTCAATAGACCGACGGGACGAACAGCTCCTTCGGCACTGGATGGCGCATGTAGTCCGGACCGTGAATGCGCTCGGGCAGCGCGACCGGCCTGTGCTCGATTTCCTCGTACGGCACCTGGCTCAGAAAATGGTGGATGCAGTTCAGTCGCGCCCGTTTCTTGTCGACCGCTTCGACGACCCACCACGGCGCTTCCGGAATATGGGTGCGCTCCAGCATGGTCTCCTTGGCCCGCGTGTACTGCTCCCAGCGGCGCCGTGATTCCAGGTCCATCGGGCTGAGCTTCCACTGCTTCAGCGGGTCGCGGATTCGCATCAGGAAGCGCGCGTGCTGCTCCTCGTCCGTGATCGAGAACCAGTACTTGATCAGGACGATTCCGGAGCGGATCAGCATCTTCTCGAACTCGGGGACCGTGCGGAAGAATTCCTCGTATTCCTCCTCGGTGCAGAAGCCCATCACCCGCTCGACACCGGCGCGGTTGTACCAGCTGCGGTCGAACAGCACGATCTCGCCGCCAGCGGGCAGGTGGGGCACGTAGCGCTGGAAGTACCACTGGGTTCGTTCCCGCTCGGTCGGCGCCGGCAGCGCGGCGACCCGGCACACGCGCGGATTCAACCGTTGCGTGATGCGCTTGATCGCCCCGCCTTTGCCGGCCGCGTCGCGCCCTTCGAAGACCACCACCAGCTTCAGCTTTCTGGCAACCACCCAGTCCTGCAACTTCACCAGTTCGCGCTGCAGCCGGAACAGCTCCGTGAAGTAGAAGCGGCGGTCGAGCGTCGTCTGCTCAGGCGGCGCCGTGATTTCGGCAACCAGAGCATCGAGCCGCTCGTCGTCGAGCTCCATTTCGAGCTCTTCGTCGAAGGCGTCGAGCATCTCGGCGTGGATACGCGGGTCCACCGGTGTGCGTCCTGCTCGCGAGCTGCGCGTCCTCAGAAAAGGCGAGCGAACAGCCAGTACAGCGACCCCGCCAGCACGATCGCGGCCGGCAGCGTCAGCACCCACGCCATGATCATGTTGCGGACGGTCGACCAGCGCAGACCAGAGCCATTGGCCAACATCGTTCCAGCAACGCCGGAGGAAAGGACATGGGTCGTCGATACTGGAAGTCCAAACGCGTCGGCTGCCCCGATCGTCGCCATCGCGACGAGCTCTGCCGATGCACCCTGCGCGTACGTCAAGTGAGTTTTGCCGATCTTCTCGCCGACCGTCACGACGATCCGTTTCCACCCGACCATCGTGCCGAGACCAAGCGCCACAGCCACTGCGACCTTGACCCACAACGGGATGAACTTGGTGGCGTTGTCGATCTCCTTCTTGAACGCCTTCAGTTATCGGCATGCGATTCCGCGCTCAAATGCGCCGCCGGGCTCTTGTCGACGAAGCGGATCGCCTCGGACGCCAGGTACATGTCGTTGCGGACGTTGGCAACCGCTTCTATTGGAACGCGCGCCAGCGAGCCGTTCTGTTTGACCTGCGCGCCGATGTCGCCGACTACCTGTGCCAGCGCAGGAACGACGCGGTCATCAAATTGCCGGGAGCGCACGTACTCGGCCAGGGTCGCGCGCGCATCCGCCGGCGCCGCCTGCGGTGCATCGGCGGCAAGCGCCTGCTGGGTCACCTGGGCGACGGCAACGAACTGCGTCGTGCGCGAAGCCGGCATCGCCCGATTCAACGCGTAGGCGGTGGGAACGGTGCCGACCAGAATCAGCATGATCAGCCCCATTCCTTTCTGCCCGTCGTTGGAGCCGTGGGCGAACGACACGCCCGTGCAGGTCAGAACCAGGATCCCGCGGATCCACCACGGCGGCGGCGTTCGGCCTTTGGGTTCCTTGTAGAGCTCGGCGCGCCGCACCAGCGTTCGCAACACGAGCAATAGCAGTGCAGCACACACGAAACCGACCAGCGGCGACAGCAGCAGCGAATAGCCGACTTTCGTCGCCTGCGCCCAGTCGACGCCGCTGGTGCCGTCGCGTCCATGCATCAGCGCGTTGGCAACGCCGACGCCGAGAATCGAACCGATCAGGGTGTGCGACGAGGACGCAGGCAACCCCAGCCACCAGGTGCCGAGGTTCCAGACGATTGCTGCAATCAGAAGCGCGAACACCATCGCGAAACCTGCGCTGGAGCCGACCTGCAGGATCAGCTCTACCGGCAGCAGCGAAATGATGCCGAAGGCAACCGCCCCACTCGATACCAGCACCCCCAGGAAGTTGAACAGGCCCGACCACAGGACCGCGAAAGTGGCCGGTAGCGAGTGCGTATAAATGACGGTGGCAACGGCATTGGCGGTGTCGTGGAAGCCGTTGACGAACTCGAAGCCCAGCGCGATCAGCAACGCGACCCCGAGCAGGATGTACGGCAACCACGTGACGGCGATGCCGCCGGCGGTGGCGATGTCCGTGACCAGGCTGTACCCGCTGAATAGAAGGCCGACCCCGAGCAGCCCGAGGAAGACCAGCGAGGCGATCAGACCGGTTTTCTGATCCAGATGCGGGCGCGAGGAGGCGGAGGCAGTTGTCATTTTGGCTTCGGATTGTTCTTCTAAGAGGGAGCCAAAAAATGTATCGAGCGGATAAGACAAAACGATGACGTGTGCCTTAGGGGCTGCGGGCTGCCTTCTTGAGGAATTTCGCAACGCGCTGGGCAGCGTCCGGGGCAACCCCCTCGTTCTTGAAAAGCTCCAGCGAGTGCGCCTGCTCCAGCGTCAGGTTGTCGCTTTCGACCAATGCATGCTTGTTGACCCGGTTCGCGTACCACGAATTGGCCAGGATGTCGGCGCTCAGGGCAGCCAGCTGCACCTCGAACTGGTCGTCCGGAAAGCAAAGGTTTGCCAGATGCATGTGCTGCGCCTCGATTCCCGAGTAGGTGCGGCAGGTGAGCATCATCTCGCTCGCCTTGGCCGCTCCGACCCGGTGCGGCAGCCTCAGGCTCAGGCCCCAGATCGGGGTTAGGCCCCAGCGCGAATACACATCCGAGAACTTCGCCGACTCGGAAGCGACGATCAGGTCGCCAGCCAGCGCCAGTTCCAGGGCGCCGGTGGAACAGTGCCCCTGCACGGCCGAAATCACCGGTTGCGGCAGCTTCGCCACCTTTTCAATCACTTCCGAATGAAAGTGCGGCTTGGCGTGTGCCTTGATGTATTGCTGGACTTCGGTCAGGTCGTAGCCGGACGAGAAGTTGGCGCTGGCGCCGCGCAGAATCACCAGGCCGACCGTCTTGGTCTCGAGCGCCAGCTTGTCGACGTGCTCCTCCAGTGCCTCGAAAACCTCCTTGGTGAGCGCGTTGAGCTTTTCGGGCCGATTCAGCGTGAGCGTGGCGGCGCCGCGCTCATCGGACCGCAGGACCAGACTGTTCATCGAGTGCCTCTCCCGGACGATTCCACCAGCCGCCGCCGAGCGCTTGAAAAAGCGCTGCAGTGTCGGCATACCTGCTTGCTCTGGCTTGCACGAGCGCGAGCTCAGCCTGCTGGTAGGCCTGCTCTGCGGTCAATACGGCGACGAAGCTGATCGTGCCGAGCTGGTACTGGCGTCGGGCCGTCTCCAGCGTCTCCCCGGCCGCGCGGTCGGCGTCCAAACTGGCCTTGGTCGCGTCGGCATCGGCCTGCAGCGCCCGCAGGGTGTCGGCCACGTTCTGGCAGGCGAGGATCACCGCAGAGCGGTACTGGGCCGCCGCCGCGTCCAGCGCCGCGTCGGCGGCGCGCCGACGGTGCACCAGCGCGCCGCCGTCGAACAGTGTCTGCGACAGCGAAGCGCCTGCGCTCCAGAATCCGGTGTACGGAGTGAAGAGCCGCCCGAACTCGAAAGCGGCCGATCCCGTTTGTGCGCTGATCGAAAACTGCGGCAGCAGTCCCGCCACAGCCACGCCGACTTCCGCGGTCGCTGCGTGCAGATTTTCCTCGGCCTGGCGAACGTCGGGCCGCTGCCGGACCAGCTCGGATGGCAAGCTGACGGGCAGCTGCTGCGGCAACGTCAATTCGCCCAGATCGAACGTCTCCTTCGGCTCGTCCGACGGAAGCCGTCCGAGCAGCGCGGTCAGAGCGTCGCGCGTCTGCCACAGCTGCTTGCGCAGAGGCGGCAGCGTCGCGGCGGTCTGGGCTTGCGCAGACTTCTGCGTCAGCAGGTCCAGCTCGCTGGCAGTTCCCAGTTCGCGCCGCTGGCGCACGTTTTCGGTCAGTTGCTGCTGCAGTTGCAGCAGCCGCTCGGTGGCTCTGATCTGGCCGCGCAAGGAGGCCTCTTGCACTGCAGTCACGACGACGCTGCTGCTCAAAGTGATGTAGGTTGCTTCGAGCTGGAATCTGCTTGCATGCTCCTGGGCGCGCGCGGCCTCGACCGATCGGCGCGTTGCGCCGAAAACGTCGGGGCTGTAGCTCAATGCCACCTGGGGCGTGTACAGGCTGTAGACCGGATCCAGCGAAACGGTCGGATTGGCGATCGTGGCATTTGCGTTCCTGGCGCGCTGTGCGCTGAAGCTCGCCTGCACGGTCGGCAGATACGCCGCCCACTGCACCGAGGCGAGCTCGTGCGCCTGGCGCAGTGCCGCTTGAGCTGCTGCGACGTTCGGATTGGCCTTCAGCGCATCCTCGACCAGGCCGGCGAGTTTGGCTGATCGGAAAAGCTGCCACCACTCGGCCGGAATATCCATTCCCGCGACGAAATGCTGGGCGCCCTCGGCGCCGTCCGCGGACGCAAGGGTCGAGCCAGGCGCGGGCGCGGCCCCGTAGTCCCGCGCCGCGGGCGCTTCGGGTGTTTTGAACTGTGGGCCGGCGGCACATGCAGTCAGACTGGCGACAATGGTTACGGTCACGGCCACTGCCACTGCCACTGCGAGCGCCCCTGCAAACCCTCCTGCGAGGGGCGTCATCGCCGCGGCGCGCGAGTTCGGATTCACCTGCTAGCCCCCGGCGACCGGTCCCTGTCGCCGCTCGGTTTCGTGCTCGATCACGTGATACATCGACGGCAGCACGAACAAGGTCAATAAGGTCGCGATCGCCAGCCCGCCGACCACGACGGTCGCGATCCCGCGTTGCACGTCGCTGCCTACACCAGTATGGATCGCGGCGGGCAGCATTCCCAGGGTTGCGACCGTGGCCGTCATCAGCACCGGCCGCAGGCGCTCGGTGGCACCTTTGAGAACTGCCTCGTGCAGCTCCAGACCGGCCCTTCGCATCCGGTTCAGGTTCGCCACCATGATGATGCCGTTCTGTACCGCAACGCCAAACAGGGCGATGAAGCCGACTCCGGTGGCGACGTTCAGGTTCTCGCCGGTCAGGTGCAGGGAAAGGAGTCCGCCGAGCGTGGCAAGCGGAACAACGCCCAGGATCAGCGCCGCCTGCCTCAACGATCCGGTGCCCACCGTCAGGAAGATCAGCATCAGGCCCATCACCATTCCCAGGATCAGAAGCAGCCGCGCTTCGGCGCGGCGCTGATTCTCGAACTGCCCGCCCCACTCGAGGCGGATACGGCTCGCATCGAAATGCACCTGCTGGGCGATCTTCGCCTGCGCCTCGGCCAGGTAGGAGGTCAGATCCCGGTCCGGGTTGTCGATGCGGATCGTCAGGTTGCGCTGCCCCATTTCGCGAGTGACGATGCTCTCACCCGTGCGCAGTCGCACATCGGCAACCTGGGAAAGCGGCACCTGGACGTCAGAGCTAGTCAGGATTGGAAGATTCGCGAGCGCCTCGGAGCGGTTGCGCGCGCGTTCGACCAAGCGCACCGTCAGCGGATAGGTCTTTTCGCCGACGTAGACAGTCGAGATCGGCGCCTGCCCGACGCCGATCTGTATCAGGTTCAGCACGTCGTTCATCGCAACCCCGTAGCGTGCGGCCCGCTCGCGGTCGAAGCGGATTTCGACCTGCGGAATCGGCGGCTCCTGGAAGATCGAGGCGCTCGAGGTTCCCCGGATCGTGTCCAGAACTTCGACGATCTGCGTGCCGATCCTGCGCAGCTCGTCGAGGTCGTCGCCGAAGATCTTGATCACGAGCGGACTGTGGGCACCGCCGATCATGTCGTTGACGCCGTCGATAATCGGCTGGCTGATGCCGATCGAAAAGCCAGGCAGGTCCCTGGCCACGTCTCCGGCAAACCGGGCTACGAAATCCTTCTTCGTTTCCCCGGCGGGCCAGGTGTCGTAGGGCTTCAAGCCTACTGGCACCTCGATGTGGGACATCGCCCAGGGATCCGTACCGTCGTCGTTACGCCCGGTCTGCGTGACGACGTACGAAACCTCGGAATGCTTCAACACCGCACGCCGCAGCTCGCTTGCCATGTCGCTCGCCTTGTTCAGCGCCAGGCCGCTCGGCATCTGCACCTGCAGCCAGAGGGCGCCTTCGTCCAGGTCCGGCAGGAATTCGCGGCCGACGGTGGCGCCCAGGCCAACCACCGCCAGCAGCGCGAAGATCGCGACGCCGTAGATGATGCGAGGCTCGTCCAGGCAGGCGACCAGCATGCGGTCATACGTCTGCGTCAGCCGCTCCAGCCAGCGGTTGTGGTACGTGGTGGCCGGGTTGCGGAATGCGAAGTACGCCAGGCCCGGAACCAGAGCCAGGGCGGTCAGCAGCGCTCCGAACAGCGCGAAGCCCATCGTGTACGCCATCGGAGTAAAGAGTTTGGCCTCGGCCCGTTCGAACGAAAACAGCGGCAGATACGCAGTGATGATGATCAGGCTCGCGAAGAAAATGGGTCGGGTGACCTGAACCGCTGCCGCGCGCACCTCGCTCTCGCTCAGCTCCTCGTCCGGGGTGGCTTCGCGCCGCCGCAACACCGACTCGGCCACGACGATCGCACCGTCGACCAGGATGCCGAAGTCAATCGCCCCAAGCGACAGCAAGTTCGCCGAGATGCCGCTGAGCTTCAGGAACGAGAACACTGCCACGAGCGCCATCGGGATCGAAACGGCAACCACCAGTGCGCTGCGCGGGCTGCCAAGAAACAGGATGAGGATCAGGAACACCAGGCCGATTCCTTCGGCGATGGTTCGGCCGACCTTCTCGATCGTCGCCCGCACCAGATCGTCGCGGTCGATATAGGGAACGATCCGCACGTTGGCCCTGGCCAGGCGGGCGTTCAACTCGACCACCTTGGCGTGGATGCCACGCAGCGTCTCCGAAGGGTTTTGGTACTTGAGCATCAGCACGATGCCTTCGATCGTGTCCGGATTGGCGTCCTTGCCGAGGATTCCTTCGCGTTCCTGGTGGCTGAGCGTCGTGCGGCCCAGGTCGCGCACCAGCATCGGTGCGCCGTTGACCTGCTTGACGACGGTTGCGCCGATGTCGCCGAGCGAGCGGATCAGACCGACGCCACGAATCACGTAGCTCTGGTCGCCGCGCGAAACGCGCCCGCCACCGGCGTTGGTGTTGTTGGCGTTGATCGCATTGATCACGTCGGCGATGCCGAGCCCGTACTGCTGCAGCCGGTCGGGGTCGAGGTCGAACTGGTACTCGGTGGTGAAACCACCGAAGTTGGTCACGTCGACTACGCCCGGAACGGACCGGATCGCTGGAATCACCGTCCAGCGCTGGATTTCCGACAGCTCCTGCAGGTTCTTTTCCGTCGATTCGAGCGTGTACCGGTAGATTTCCCCGGCTGGACCCGAAACGGGGTCGAGCGAAGGGGACGCACCGGCCGGAAGCGTGGCCTGGGCGATTCGTTCGAGCAGGCGCTGTCGAGCCCAGTAGTCCTCGCTGCCGTCCCGGAACAGCACCGTGATCAGAGATAAACCGAACGTGCTGGACGAGCGCATCAGCAGCAGGCCTGGCGTGCCGTTGATCTGCCTCTCCAGCGGCACCGTGATGAGCTGTTCGACCTCCTCGGCGGCCAGTCCCGGCATCTGAGTCGTGACCTGTGCCGCGACGTCGCCCAGGTCCGGGTAGGCCTCGACCGAGAGCGTCTTCCACGAATAGGCGCCGAAGGCGGCCGCCAGCAGCGCCAGCACGATCATCGATACGCGGTGCCGCAGACACAGCCCGACAAACTGGTCAATCATTGAGCAGGATCCCGCCCTTGACGACGACCGGTTCGCCTGCCTGGATGCCGGAGCGGATCGTCACGCTGGAGTCCTCCTCCAGTTGCGTCTCGACCACGCGCCGCTCGAACGTCCACGGCGCGGTAGCGACGAACACGGTGGTTCGGTCGTTGTTGATCAGCAGCGCCGAGGTCGGCAGCACGACGCGAGTGCGCTGCGGACCCTGCAAGGTGACCGTCGCGAACATGTTCGGCTTCAGCAGGTAGTCGGCGTTCGAAAAGGCGATTCGCAGCTTGGCGCGGTGCGAGTCGGGCTCGATCACATCGCTGACGAACAGGACCTTGCCTCTGAGCACGCGCTCCGGGTACGCGGCGAGCCGTACCTCAGCATCCTGGTCTTTCGCCACGCCTTGCAGGTCCTTTTCCGGTGCCAGGGCTGTTACCCAGACCGTGTTCAGGTCGGCGATCGTCATCAGCGGCTGCGTCGGGTCGTTGATCATGTTTCCGCGCGCCACCGAAAGCGCAGTCACACTGCCGCCGATCGGTGCCCGCACGGACAGGTGCGCCGTGCGCTGGCCGGAATCGGCGGCAGCGCCCAAAACTTTCAGCCGTGCCTGCGTCCTGGTGTATTCCGCAAGCGCCTGCGCATGGTCGCTCCTGGCCTGATCCAGATCCTGGTCGGATGCGGCACCGATCCGGAACTGCCCCTGCTGCCGCTCGAGCCTCTTGCCGGTCAACTCGAGGCTGTCAGCGGCCTTCGCGTCGTCGTCGTAGGCCTGCGCTAGGTCGGGCGAATCGATGATGGCAAGCACCTGCCCCTGCACCACGCGGTCGCCCAGTGCCACCCTGAGCTCGAGTATTCGACCTCCAAGCGGAGCCAGCACGGGGGTAGTGCGCGCTGGATCGGATTCGACCACCCCCGGCAGCACAATCCTGGCGCTGATCGGCTCTGACGGCGCGGGAGCCACCACCAGCTGCTGGCGCAACAGCGAACCCTCCGGCACGACGATCCTGCCCCCTTGGCGGATCATTGCCGGCGCACGGGCGCCGGTGTCGCGCTTGGGCGCTAGCAGGCCGAATCCGTGCGTAAGCAGGGCGGCGACCAGCAGAAGGCCGAGGGCCGTCCCTCCCCACAGAAAGGCGCGGCCGCGAGCCGTTGTTGTGCGTTCGCTTTCCATTTTGGTTGCCGGATTGCCCTTCGGTTCGCCTCCCCAAGCGAGCCACCGGCGTAGTCTTTTGAAAACTTGTAATCCTGCCAGTCATTTGCGTATGGTTCGATGACATGTTGTCATTCTTCAATCCGACCACCATTTCTGAACTTTGCGGTCGGTCGGCGCCACTAACCCACGGCGGGGCGTGCGTGATCGCCCGCGGGAACAGGACGATGCGGCAGCGGTTTCAAGTGAGTCTGGCGGCCGGCGGGATGTGCATCAGCGCCGCTGTGGCCGGGTGCACCAGCTATGGCAACGAAGGGCTCGTGCCCGGCCAGTCCACATTGGCGGACGTGCACGCGGCGATGGGCAAGCCTGCGATGCAGTGGGTCAACCCGGACCAGTCGATGCAGCTTTCCTACCCGCGCGGTCCGGCCGGGTTTCATTCGTACATGGTGTACCTTGATCCGTCAGGACGGGTGGTCCGCGTCCAGAATGTGATGGATTCATCCTCGTTCTACCGTATCGAGCCGGGCATGAGCGAACAGGACGTACTGCGAATCCTGGGCCCTTCGGTGCCGCACTGGACCGCCGTATTTCTGGCGCGGCGCGAGCTCGTCTGGGAGTGGCGCTACTGCGACGAGTTCGCCCAGGCGGCACGCTTCGACGTGCTGTTCGATGCGGACTCTCACAAGGTGCGTACCAGCTACGGCCACCCCGAGATGTTCGACCAGCTCGATCCGCGTATCTGCGCCCACTGACGCGGCGCCGGTCCGCCAGCGAGGGTCTCAAGCGCTGCCGCGCCACATCATTGTTCCCCTCGGGCTGACAACTTAATATGGGGAGCGTCCCTTTGGACGATCCCGCCATGTTCGAGCCGCTCGGGCGAGCCCTTGCCACTTATCTGACGAATCCGGTCGCCCGGCCGGGTGGCAGCAGCACTGATGCGCGCCTGGTGGCAGACACGCTCGCTCCCGGCGACGTGCTGCTGGTCGAAGGCAATACGCGGATGAGCGCGGCGATCAAGTACCTGACACAGTCGATGTGGTCGCACGCGGCGCTGTTCGTCGGCGTCCGGCCCGAGCTGCCGCAAATCGCCGGGGAGCCCGCGACGCTGGTCGAGGCCGATGTTCTGGAGGGCGTTCGCGCGGTGCCGCTGTCCGCTTACGGCCGCTTTCGCGTGCGCATCTGCCGGCCGGTGAAGCTGACACCCGAAGATCGCGAGCGCCTGATCCAATATGCGATCCAGCGCCTGGGACATCGCTACGACCTGAAGAACGTACTGGACCTGGCGCGCTACCTGTTTCCGATCCCGCTGCCGGCCCGCCTGCGGCGCCGCATGATCGCCTTCGGCAGTGGGGATCCCACGCGGGCGATCTGCTCGACCCTGATCGCGCAGGCGTTCGATTCCGTGCGTTATCCGATCCTGCCGGTCATCTCGCGCAGGCGCGATGCCGACGCCGAGCAGGAGCAGGAGGCGCGTGAGCTTTGGCGCATCCGCCACTTCAGCCTGTACGTACCACGTGATTTCGACGCCTCGCCATTCTTCGAGGTCGTCAAGCCGCGCATCGCCAAAGCGTTCGATTACCGGCATGCGCCCTGGAGCGAGGGCGGCACGGTAATCCTCGGAGATTCACCTCCGACCGAGCACTGGACCGTCGTTCCGAAGAACAACCCGGGCAGTTAACCCCCGCCGAACAGCCGGACGAACTGGTCGGCGGGTGGCAAGCTGTCGACGACCCAAACGGCTTCGTGCTCGTTCGCGCCGCCCGGGCGCCATGGCCACCACAGGCTGGTTCGGGGGCCGGCAGCCGCGAGCGCTTCGCGCAGGGGGTCCCGATCGGCGCCGTGCGCCTCGGCAGATTCGTCCTCGCCTGCGGCCGCTGCCAGTTCGGCTTCCAGCACATCCGGATCGCAGTCGGCCCGTCGGGCATGCAGCGCCACGCAAATCCATCCCTCGAGTCTGCGGCTGTGGATGCAAGCCGCCTGCTGTGCCGGCGCTGCGATCGTCAACGGATATTGGCGTCCGACGCGATCGACGTTCGGCATCAGCACGCCGTACCAGTGCTGATTGTCGATCAGACCGGGAGTGAGTGCGAACCGCCACAGTGGCGAGCTGCTGTACGACTCGAGCCAGCGCACCCCGAGCGCCTGCTGCGCGGCACGCAACCCTTCCGAAAGCCACCGATCCCAGGCGCCGATGAATCCGGCCGGCAGCCTGCGTCCGGCGAAATCGCCAAGGGCTGGGATCTTTCCGAACCAGCCGGCCTGGGCGGGCTGGGGCAGGGCGGCTGACGGGGGATGCATCTTCCTCTTGGGTTTTCGGGTTTTCGGGCGCTAGTGCGCTGGGACCGCCAGCGCCAGCAGCATCGTCCGCACCGGCTCCGGAAAGCGACGCGAGTCGGAGCGGATGCGCTCCAGTTCCTCGAGAGGCGCCCGCGCGGCATAAGCATTCGAAGAAGCGGCCAGCGGCCGCAGAGCTTGCACCGACCGGAAGTCCGTGAACGCCGAATCGAGGGCAGAGCGGCCGCCGCTGTCCGGTCGCACGAAATCTCGCAGCGCGGCAAAGTGCTGCTCGACCAGGGATTCCAGCGGCGCAGCGGCGTCACCAAGGGCGGTCGTTGCCGACGTGCTGTGCAGCGACGTCTGCTGCACGATCTGCCGCAGCAGCGATGCGAGCGGGCCGTCGGCGCTGGCCAGTTTCTGCGTTTGGGCGATCGTCTCGTTCTCGCTGGCGGCGTGCCGCAAGCGCAGGTCATCCACCAGCGCCGACCAGCTGCGCTCGTAGCCGTCCAGATACGAGGCCAGCGCCTCGGCGACCGCGCGCCCGGTCGCGGCCCTTTCGCTTATAGGTGCCGGAGCGCCCAATACCCAGGTCGCCTCGGCCGCCAGCTGCGACGGCAGCAGCGGCAGTGTCGTCAAAACGGTATCGCGATACGCCTGCAGCGTGTAGCGACCCGGCACGCTGCGCGGCTCCGAATTCCCGTCCTTCCCCGCAAACAGTTCCGCTGCGGAGGTCCCGAGCGATGCCACCGTGAACGGCGGATACGAGCGCGCGCTCAGGACCGACTTCAGGCGGCCGGCAATGCGCTGCGACACTGGCTGGCCAGCGAGGTGCCTCCGGACCGATTCGACCAGCCGCGAGTCGGCACCGGTCGCGGCTCCAGCAGCTCCCGCCTCGAGCAGGGCGTCCAGGTGCGCAGCCAGCTGTGTGCGCTCCTCCTGGCTGATCGGGGGTTCCAGTGCGGTGTCCCAGTCGTACAGCACGAAAGCCTTCAGTGCGGCAGCGTCGAAATGCGTCGCATCGTGCATCATCGTGTAGGCCTTCAGCGCCTCGTACTGAAGGTTCAGATCGGTTCCACTTTGCATCCGTTCCTCGCACGCCGACTCAATGGTGGGCAACAGCCTCCCCAGCAGCGCGCGGTCGTAGGTTTGGCGGGCTGCTGCATCCAGTTTCACCCGCTGATGCTCGCGAAACGGCGCCAGCGGCGCCGATTCGCCGGCCGATGGGGATGCCGAAGCAACCAGATCCTGCAGCGCATTCAGCGCCGGCAGCAGGGGACGGGGATCTCCTCCCGTGGGCGGACGCAGGGACTGCAGCGGTGCCGCTGCCGTCTCCGCGCTGCGCGCAATCGCTTCGATTTCAGCGGAACTGCGCGAATAATTGGTTGCCCAGTACGCAGCCAGCACTGCACCACCGCACTGCAACGCTATAAGCAGCGCGGTGATCGCGCGGGAACGCCATCGTTGCAGCCGCGGCGAGCGGCCGGCGAGCTCGGCCTCGGTGAACACGATGTCGCGCAGCACGGCGGCGAGGAAGAAGCTCTTGCCGGTGCTCTGGTTCGGCGGCAGGATCTGCCGCTCCAGTCCCAGTTCGCGGCCCAGCGCCGACAGCGCACGGTCGATCGGCGTGCCTTCCTGCGTGCCACTGGTGAAGTACACGCCGCGCAGGCAGGGTGCACCCTCGGCGGCAGAGGCGTTTCCGGGCGCGAACGCTTGTCGCACCAGATCGTCCAGAGCGTGTCCGAGCGCGGCGAAGTGGCGTGGAAGCGCGAAGATCCGGGCACGCCGCTGAGGATCGCGCTCGGCCTGCATGCGTTCGATCAGGCCCCCATGCAGCCGTGCGACCAGCTGCTCGAAAGCCGCGGCGAACTGGTCGGCCGCGCGCCCTTTGTTGGAGGCGGAAAAATCGAACGTCGTGCCCCAGACCTGGTCGCGCGCCTTCCTGTCGAGCGGGAAGAACGAATCGAGGAATCCAGGCAGAAGATCGCACTTCGTCAGCAGCAGGTATACCGGCAGGCGGATGCCGATCGTCGAACGGATCTCGTCCAGTCGCGCACGCAGCGTCGCCGCGTGCTGGGCGCGCTGGATCGGATCGAACACCAACAGATCGGTGATCGAAACGGCGACCAGCACCCCGTTCAGCGGCTGGCGCGGCCGCGCACGCTTGAGCAATTCGAGGAAGCCTTCCCATGCCTGGCGGTCGGCCATGCGGTGCGCTTCATGCGTCGTATAGCGTCCGGCCGTGTCCAGCAGCACCGCGCGGTCGGTGAACCACCAGTCGCAGTTGCGGGTTCCGCCGACGCCCTTGATCGAGCCGCGCCCGAATTCGCCAGCGAGCGGAAACTGCAGACCCGAGTTCAACAGCGCGGTGGTCTTGCCGGCGCCGGGAGCGCCGACGATCAGGTACCAAGGCAGCTGGTACAGGTACTGGCGGCCGAACTTCCACGACAGCGACGACCACGTTCCGCCGCGCGGTCCGAAGCGCGTGTTTCGCAACGTCGTTACGGCGGCAGCAAAGCGTTTGCGCAGCTGCGCCAGCTCCCCGGTCTCGCCCGCATCCGCATCCGCAACCGGACTCGGCGCGAGGTGCGCGACGACGCGTTCGTTGCGTCGGCGAGAGCCATGCGCCGCCCACGCCTGGTACGTCAGGTACAAGATGGCGAATGCAGCGATCAGCGCGATGCGCGCACCTGCAGAGGCCAGCGGCGCGGCGCCGTCGATCGCCAGCAACGGCCCGCCAAACCAGGTGGCAAGGCCGAAGCCGGCCAGACCGAGCGCGGCGAGCTGCCAGGGACGGATGCTCATCGGCCTGCGAGCAACACGATCTCGATGCGGCCGCTATAGACCGGCGCGTGATTGGCCGTCTCGGCCATCAACGGTTCGGAATCGGCCCGACCGTCGTAGCGCATCCGCTGCGCCGGAACCCCGAACAACAGCAACGCGTCGCGCACGGCGCGAGCGCGCTCTGCCGACAGCTCCCAGTTGGATGGATACCGCGAGGAGCGCGCCGTCCTGCTGTCGGTATGGCCGATCACAAGCACCTGGCCGGTGACACCTTGCAGGGCCTTGGCCACCGGCCGCAGCGATTCGGCGCCGGCGCGCAGCAGGCTCGCGCCGCCGGGCTCGAACAGCAACTGATCGTCCAGTGTGACGATGCTGCGGTCGATCTCGTCGCGCACCTGGAAACCTCCCTCCTGCGCATGCGCGAGCAGTGGCCCCAGGCGTGGCTGCGCGGCGGCGGCCGGTGCTGCCGCCCCCGCCGCCAATGCCGGCGGCAGTCGAAGCGCGGCAATCCGCGCGAAGACGCGATCCGACTGCGATGCCAATGCCAGAGTGAGCCAGGCGTACAGCACCGCCAGCAGTGCGCCGACCACGGAGGCGCCGACCCACAGCGGCAGCCAGCTTCCAAGTGCGCTCGCTCGCCCGATCGCCGGTTGCCAGCGCGCCGATAGCGCGCGCGCGGCTGCGTCGCCCTTGCGTTTCAGAACATCGGCCAGGCGCGCCCGCATCGTGTCGGCCTGCCCGACACCCGCAGCGGTGACGCGTCCGCGCGCGTCAAACCCGAGCGCGAGCGCGACGTAGATCAACTCGCGCAGATCGCGGCTGCCTGCGCGGTCCGTCGCCAGTTGCGCGAAAGCCCGCAGCGAGGCTTCGGCCGGGTTCACCCCGGCGACGGCGTCCAGGGGGTTGAGCCGCTCCCAAGCGCCCGTCGCGCCCCAAGGCATCGTCTGCACCACTTCGTCGATCAATGCGCACAGTACGAAGTGCGCCTTCTGGCCCAGCCCTACGGCGACGCCGCGCTGGCGCAGGCCTTCGTCGAAGCGTTGCAGCAGCAGGGAGACATGCTCTCGCAATTGCGCCAGGTCGGCGATCTGCGCGGTCGATCGCAGTTGCGGCACCAGTGCGAGCAGGTCGTCGGCTTCCGAGATCAGCGGATTGGGGCACGATGGGGTGCTGCCACGGTGCGCGGCGCCGGGCCCTGGCGCGGGTCCGCGGCGCATGGACACTTGTGTGCCGAACAGCGTGCCCGGACCCGAATCGGCGGAGCGCTCTGGCGGCTTGATCGGCATGGAAATTCGCGGGTCGCTCGATGCGGGCTCGATAGAGGCGGCCGCCGCCGCGTCATGCGATCTTGTCGCCGATCCAGCAGCCGATTGCGGAGAAATTGTCCTGGCGCGGATCGGCGCGCGCAACGGCGCACGCGATCATCGCGTCGAGCCACTCATCGGGACCGGTGGCTCCTGCACACAGCCGTTCGATCTCCGCGTCCGCGATGCTGCCCCACCAACCGTCGCTGCAAAGGAGGAATGCATCGCCCCGCCGCAGCTCGAACGGCTCTGCGTTGACGTGCGGCTCGACCCCATCGTCGGCCCCCAGCGCCGCCATCAACTGGTTGCGTTGGGGGTGCGTGGCCAGCTCTCCGGGCTGCCACAGTCCTGCGTCGACCATCCATTGCAGGACGCTGTCGTCCCGTGTCAATGCCGAAATGCCGCGGTCGCGCGACAGGTACAGCCGCGAGTCCCCGACGTGACCCCACAGCGCGCTGCCGCTGCCGGCGTCGGCCAGCAGCACCACCGCCGTCGCGTG
>Ga0187846_10000394_pt1 | contig 25835 bp, 26 predicted proteins | sample TC_taG_FD_161473 | JGI IMG/M metagenome (GOLD analysis project Ga0187846, IMG submission 161473) | Biofilm microbial communities from the roof of an iron ore cave, State of Minas Gerais, Brazil - TC_06 Biofilm (v2) | ecosystem: Environmental > Terrestrial > Deep subsurface > Cave > Wall biofilm... | reverse complement strand
CACATCCGCTATGTTGCCGTGTTGCTCGGCAACGGCGGCTATGTGTCGCACGACGCTGCCAGCATCCTCGACAACGGCTATGGCGACTGCAAGGACCACGTCGTATTGCTCGAGGCGCTGTTCAAAGCCAAGGGGATTGCCAGCGTCCCCGTGCTGATCGACGCCGGCAACCGCTACTGGGCGCCCGAGGCGGCGACACCCGCGCTGTTCAACCACGCGATCAGCTATCTGCCCGAGTTCGATCTCTACGCAGATTCGACAGTCGGCGTAGCGTCGTTTGGAATATTGCCGGTGACCGAATACGGCAAACCGGTCGCGCTGGCGACCGAGCCGGCCGCCTCATTCACGACATTGCCGCTGGTCACGACCGATGACAACGAAGAGAAATTGCAGACCACCGCGCAACTGATGCCCGACGGCACCGTATCGGGTCGGTCGGTGACGATTGCCTCTGGGCCGTTTGGCATCAGGCTTCGCCAACTGGCCGCCGGCATCGAGGCGCGCGGGCAATCGCAGTGGGCGGAAACATATTTCAAAAGCCTCGGCTGGCACGGCACAGCGAATTTCCAATTCGATCCGCCGCATGGTCGACTGACTCCCGGCTACACGTTCTCGGCGTCCTTCGAACTGGAGGCGCGGGCAGAGTTTCTTGAGGGCAAGGCATTCGAACCGCCCGGAGGGATCCGGATGCTGGTTCGGCCGGGCGAGTTTCTGCTCGGCTCTTGGACACTACCGAAAACCGCGCCGACACCCTGTTTTTCCGGCCACCAGATAGAAGAATTGTCGCTGACCCTGCCGTCCGGACGGGACATCGAATTGCTGCCGAGGGGCAAGATTATCGAGAACCCTTATCTGCGCTACCAATCGGATTGGAGCCGCGACGGCCAGGTTGTGACCGTCCGCCGCGAGATCACGGTAAAGCTGCCGGTCGCGGTGTGCCGTGACGAAATCCGCGCGCAGCTCGCCGAAGCAATTGCCGAGATCCGCGGCGACTATCGCTCCGAGATCGCGCTCAAGCCGCTGGTTCAGTAGCAAGGCCTCGCAGAAACTCGATCATCGCGGCGCTGACCTCGGCAGGGCGCTCCTCCTGGGTGATGTGGCCGCAACCCGGCAATATGATCGTGCGGCGCAGGTGCGGAACGAACTTCACCAAGTCGGCGATGTGCCGATCCATCCCGGGAAACTTTTGGACCGGGTCGCGCTCGCCGGCGATGTAGAGCGCCGGAACCGACACCCGCAGCCCGTCAAACGGCGCCAGCAGTTCCCAGTTGCGGTCGATGTTGCGGTACCAGTTAAAGCCGCCGCGAAATCCGGTGCGAGTGAATTCCGCGGTATAGAAATCGACATCGGCTTGGGTCAGCCACGCCGGAAACGGCGGGGCCGGTGCATCCCACCGGAACGGGCGGCCCTGCCGCGGCACCATGCCGAAGGGCCGCGTGCCCGGTAGCGAGTCCCCCGAGATCGAGATCTTGCCGGCGTGGAAGACCGCGCGCACGTTGCGGTCGTATTCGGCCTCGGCCACACCGGGCTCCTGGAAGTAGAGCTGATACCAGATGGCATCCTCGGTCTGCGGCATGACCGTGGTCGGCCGCGCCGAGCCACGCGCTCGGAACGGCACGCTGAGACCGATCACGGCGTGAAAGCGGTCCGGCCGGAATTGTGCGGCGTGCCAGGCCACCGTGGCGCCCCAGTCGTGGCCGGCGATCACCGCCTGTTCGGCGCCGAGAGCGTCGAGGAGGCCCACCATATCGCCGAGCATGTGGAACAAGGTGTATTGGTCGATCGCTTCGGGACGGTCGGTTTGACCATAGCCGCGCATGTCCGGTGCTACTACCCGGAACCCGGCCTCGGCCAGCGCGGCGAGCTGATGGCGCCAAGAATACCAAAGCTCGGGAAAGCCGTGGCACAGCACGACGAGCGGACCGGCACCCGCTTCGGCGAGGTGTATTCGAATTCCGTTGGTCTCGATGGTGCGGTGCTTCACTTCGGTCATCATTGGGCTCCGCCCTCCCTCCAGACTCAGAGACGCCGCAAGAAGTCGATCATCGCGGCATTGACCTCCGCTGCGCGCTCCTGCTGAGTCCAGTGCCCGCAGCCGGGAAGCATGATCGTCTGGCGCAGCTGCGGCACAAAATTGGCGAGGTTCGGGATCAGCCGGTCCATGCCGGGGAAGGCCACCACCGGGTCGCGGTCGCCGGCGATGTAAAGGGCCGGTACCGTCACCCGTGCCCCGGCGAACGGCGCCAGCAATTCCCAATTGCGGTCGATGTTGCGGTACCAGTTGAGGCCGCCGCTGAACCCCGTGCGGGTGAACTCGCCGGCGTAGAAATTGACGTCGGCTTCGCTGAGCCAGGACGGCAGGGCCGGCGGGTCGACGAAATCGGTCGCCCAGCGACTGAGGAGCCCGCCTTGCCGAGGCACCATCATCCCGCCAGGCCCGCGCTGCGGCATCTCGCCGGAGATCGAGTAGAGGGTGGCGCGGATGAACCGGGGGATGTCGTGCTCAAACTCGGCCTCGGCGACCCCGGGGGTCTGGAAATAGAGCTGGTAAAAGACCGCATCCTCGGTCTGCGGCATGACCGTCGTCGGCCGGACCGGCCCGCGCGGCCGGTACGGAACGCTGAGGCCGATCACGCCGCGGAAGCGGTCCGGGCGCAGGAGCGCCGCGTGCCACGCGACCGGCGCGCCCCAATCGTGGCCGGCGATCACCGCCTGCTCGGCGCCGAGCGCATCGAGGAGACCCACCATGTCGCCGACCAGGTGAAGGAGCGTGTACTGGTCGATCGCCTCCGGACGCTCGGTTCGGCCATAGCCGCGCATGTCGGGCGCCGTCGCGTGAAACCCGGCTTCGGCGAGCGCGGGTAGCTGATGGCGCCAGGAGTACCAGGATTCAGGAAAGCCGTGGCACAGCACGACCAGCGGACCCGAGCCCGCTTCGGCCAGTCGCATTCGGATGCTGTTGGCCTCGACGGTGCGGTGCATCACTTCGGTGGTCATCGCGTTACATCCCCATACTGGAGAAGCCGCCATCAACCGGGATCGCGGCTCCGGTCACGAAATCCGAGGCGGGGGCGGCGAGAAACGCGGCAATCCCTGCGAGATCCTCGGGCACCCCCCAGCGCCCCGCCGGGGTACGGGCGAGCACCCGGTCGTGCAGCCCTACGACCTGGCGGCGCGCCGCCCGGGTCAATTCGGTGTCGATCCAGCCTGGCAACACCGCATTGACCTGGATGTTGTCCTTGGCCCAAGCGACCGCCAGCGACTTCGTCAGCTGGACCAGCGCCCCCTTGCTCGCGGCATAAGCGGCCGCGTAGCCGGAACCGAAGATCGAGAACATCGAGCCGATATTGATGATCTTGCCGCCGCCGGCTTTCTTCATCACCGGGTAGGCGGCCTGCGAGCAAAACAACGCTCCGGTCAGGTTGGTGCCGAGCACGGTATGCCATTCCGCGGCCGTATAGTCCTCCGGGGGCTTGCGGATCGAGGTCCCGGCATTGTTGATCAGGATGTCGAGCCGGCCGAAGCGCACGACCGTCTTCTCGATCAATTCCCGGCACGAGCTCTCGTCGGCAACATCGAACGAGATGAAAGCACTCCTGGCGCCGGATGCGGCGAGTTCGGCCGCCGCCGCTTCGCCCTTCGCGGCGTTGCGCGCCGCCAGCACCACCGCCGCACCTGCCGCGGCAAGCCCCTTTGCCATGCCGAGACCGATCCCGCCATTGCCGCCGGTAACGACAGCAACCCTCTCCGAGAGATCAAAGAGCGTCATCGGAAACCTCCAGTTTGCGGCGATGCCGCCCTCTATTGACAGCGATCGCGCCTGGCGCCGCAATGGTCTCGACCGATGAGCCGTGGAGTGCCCCGATGAACGATGTGAGCCGAGCCGATCCGGTAATGCGGGCCCGCGAGCTGGCGCCGGCAATCGCCGCAAACGCGGACGAAGCCGAGCGCATCCGGCGCATCCCCGAGCCGCTACTCGAGGAGTTGCATGCCGCACGGCTCTTCCGCATGCTCTATCCGCGTTCGGTCGGCGGCGACGAGGTCGAGCCTGCGATCTATATCGAGGCGGTCGGCGAACTGGCGAAGGCCGACGGCTCGGTCGGCTGGTGCGTGTCGATCGCCAACAGCATCGGGTTGTTCGCTCCCTACCTCAATCTAGACGCGGCGCGAACGGTGTTCGGCACAAGCGGGCGACTTGCGCCTGGGGACCGCCGAACGACTGCCGCGGGATCGCGGTGCCTGGCGGCTACCGGGTCACCGGCCGTTGGGACTTCGCGAGCGGCTGCCGGCATGCGACCTGGATGGGCGCGCATGGCACGGTCGTCGAGCCCGACGGCTCGTTGCGCCTCAACGATGCCGGCCGGCCGACGGTGCGGACCTGGCTCTTTCCGGTCGATCAGGCGAAGTTGCTCGACAATTGGGATCCAATCGGACTGCGTGGTACGGCCTCGGAATCCTACACGGTCGAGGATCATTTCGTGCCCGAGGAATTTACCGGCACGCGCGAGGACCCGAGCCTGCGGCGTGAACCCGGCCCGCTTTACGCCTTCCCACAGCAAACCCTGTATTCGGTCGGCATCGCCAGCGTTGGTCTCGGCATCGCCCGCGGCATGCTCGACGCCTTCGTCGAGCTGGCTTTGCGCAAGACCCCGCGCGGCACCGGGCGCTCGCAGACAATGCGGTGATCCAGGCCGAGGCGGCGCGCGCCGAAGCCCGGCTCGGTGCGGCCCGCTGCTATCTGATCGACACGGTGAGCGAAATCTACCGCCGCGCCAGCCCGTCAGCGCCGATAGACATCAGCGACCGCGCCCGCGCGCGCCTCGCCGGCTCGCATGCGATAATGAGTGCGGTCGCGGTCGCCGACTACACCTACAAGACGGCCGGAGTTGACGCGATCTTTGCGGGGAGTCCCTTCGAGCGCCGCTTTCGCGACATCCACACCCTCTCGCAACAGATCCAGTCGCGCGATGCGCACTATGAAACTGTCGGCCAGGTGCTGTTCGGCAACTCTCCCGAGGTGTTTTTCTAGCCGCTTACCCGGTTTCGGCGCGGCCCAAAGGGCACGTGCGATAGAAGCGCCACTAAACGGGCTAAGGAGTTACGAATTGTCCAATATCGTCCTAAATTCCAGAAGCGTAAGAGCTCTCATTCTTCCGGCATCCCCGCCAGTCGAAGGCCGGCGAAATAGGTGGCTTCGTATAGGTCGCGGATTTTCGGTACACCGAAATATGCACTGGCCTGCAAGCGAGCAATGCTCGAATAACGACCATCAAGGCTCAACCGTTGCGCTTCCGCAAGTTCAATGGCGGAGCGTCCGGTCTCCTCTTTGAGGGCATATGCCGAGGCGAGGTGTGAGTGAGCGTACGGTAATTGTGCATTGGCACCACAGGCCTTTTCGAGCCAGACGATTGCATCGTCGATGCGCGATTGTAGTAGATATGCAACTCCGATCCGGAAATACCATATGGCGATAAAGGGATCCCGGGGCTGAGGCGAATGGCTTGCTTGATGAGTGGGATCATCTCGTCTATCGAGCCGGCAAAAAGCCTGCATTCGCCGAGAGGGCCTAATGCATTCACCCAATTTCGATTGAACGTAATTGTTGTCTCGTATTCAGGGATGGCTTCCGCGTACCGTTTCTGCATACGCAGCACTTGGCCTTTGGCGAAATGTGCAAGCGGGTCGCGGGGCGCTGCTTCCAACGCCTGACTGACAAGCCCTTCCGCACGCGTTATGTCCGCCCCCTTCGAGGCAGTCATTTGATCAAGGACCCGAGCCGCGAGTGCAATCGCCTCTGCGCCTCGACGGATCGCGGATCGAGCGCTAACGCACGCTCGAACAGAATGACCGTCTGAATATATTTTCCCGGCGTTGGCGGCTTTGAGTGCGCCGCGCGTCCCCGGAGAATGTAGTCAAGCGCGTAGGGATGCTCGGTCGGCCGAGCGACCTCCGCATCGATCAGCTCAAGGTCGAGCGCGATTGCGATCCGGCTCGTAACTTCGTCTTGCAGGGCGAACAGGTCGCTGGTATCGCCGTTGAAGCGCTCGGCCCACAGATGCACGTGGGTCTCCGCGTCGATCAGCTGAGCGTTGACACGAACCCGGTTCCCCAACCGCCGGACGCTACCTTCCAACACGTAGCGCACAGAGAGGTCGCGGCCGATCTGCTTAGTGTTGACCCGCTTGCCCTGATAGGTGAACGCGGTGTTACGCGAGATCACGAACATGTTTTCGAGCCGCGGCAGATCGGTTGTCAGATCCTCTGTGATGCCATCCGCAAAATATTGCTGATCCGCGTCGTTGCTTAGATTCGTAAAGGGGAGCACGACGATCGATAGGCGTGGTGCGACGCTCGGCTCAGAGATCGGCACAGCGAGCGATGCATCCGGTGGCCGCGCGCCGGCCACGGCCTCGGGGCGCCACGCGTAGACCCGGACGGGCCGAGCGATGTTCTTGACGCTCTGCTCGCCGAGATCCTCGAAAACGTAAGGCAGCTTGTCGCGGATCTGGTCATATACTGTCCCGGAAATGCAGAGCCCGCCCGGCTGGGCGAGCGCTTCCAGGCGTGCGGCTATATTGACGCCGTCGCCAAAGATGTCGTCGTCCTCGACGATGACGTCGCCGAGATTGATCCCGATCCGGAACTTGATCCGCCGGTCCTCGGGAATGCCGGCTTCGCGATCGATCATCGCCCGCTGCAACTCGGCAGCACAGCGCACCGCGTCGACGACGCTCGGGAATTCCGCCAATAGCCCGTCGCCAGTGTTCTTGACGATGCGGCCGGAATGCTCGCTGATCTTCGGGTCAACGAGCTCCCGGCGCTGCGCCTTGAGCCGCTCGTGCGTGCCTTCCTCGTCCATGCCCATCAGACGCGAGTAGCCCGCCACATCGGCGGCGAGGATCGCGGCGAGACGGCGGGTCGAGGCCATGACTCAAGCAGCCCACCCTGCTTCCGGGCTATAAACTGGCACGATCATACACCACGCCCCGCGCGCCCGCGACACGGGTACGAGCCAGCTTTTGACGAGGTATCGGTCGGGCTATAGTCTGGCCAAAGTGGGTTTCGAGATCGTCCTTGCCCCCGAAGCAATCGAAGACCTCCGGCTGCTGAAGGCGAATGCGCGGGCAAGCGTTCGGTCAGCGCTCGAAAGGCACCTGCGAGAGGAGCCAGGCAAGACGAGCCGCAGCCGCATCAAGCGGCTACGGGGCATCGCTCGGCCGCAATACCGGCTCCGCGTCGGCGAGGTCCGCGTGTTCTACGATGTTTCTGGATCGACTGTCGAAATCTTGGCGATCGTCCCCAAATCGGAGGCTGATCTATGGCTGGCGCAATACGCAAGTCCCCCATGAGGCAGGTTCCGCTGTCCGAACTGAAGGACGACCTTTCGCGCTTTCTGCGAGAGGCCGAGAAGCACGAGATCGTCATCACCCGCCACGGAAAGCCGGCCGGAGTGCTGATCGGGTTCCAATCGGAAGATGACTGGTTCGACTACCGCCTGGAAAACGACCCGCGTTTCCTTCAACGGATCGAAAAGGCGCGGAGGAGTCTGCAAGCCGGGCGTGGCGTCAAGATCGAGGACGTCGAGGAAACATCCTGACGAGCGTGCCCTCGGTGGGTAGCTTCACTCTTCCGGCATCCCGGCCAGCCGAAGGCTGGCGAAATAGGTAGCTTCGTACAATTCCCGGGTCTTCGGCGTCCAGCCGCCGAAGGCCCTCAACCGGGCGAGGCTCGAGTAACGATCGTTGCGGCTTAGCTTGCGGGCTTCGGCGAGTTCGGCGGCGGCGTGTTCGGTTTCGCCGTTGAGGGCATAAGGCGGAGGCGAGGTAAATGCGAATGCCCGGTGCAGTGGTAATGTCGCTACGCGCCTTTTCCAGCCAGACGATCGCCTCGTCGATGCGCGATTGCAGCAGATGCACGATGCCGATCACGCGGTACCACCAACCGATACGCGGCTCCCGCGGGCTGAGGCGAATGGCTTGTTGCTCGAGCGGGATTACCTCCTCTATCGGCCCGGTAACCAGCTTGCACAGAGCGAGAAAGTGCAAAGGCCATACCGAGTTGCGGTTCAAGGCGAGCGAGGTCTCAAATTCGACAATGGCCTCTTTCCACCGATTCTGAGCCCGCAGCACATTGCCTCTGACTTGATGCGCATATGCGTTGCGGGGGGATGCAGCCAATACTTGGTCAATCAGTGCGTCTGTGCGTGCGATGTCGGCTGCGGTCGTATCGGTAATTAGATCGGTTGGGCGGCCCACGAAGGCGTTTGCCAAAAGGCTCTTTGCCTCCACGGATTGCGGATCGAGCGTCAACGCGGCCGCGACCAGCTCGACGCGGAGCGCGTTTGCGATCGCCCGGGCGATCTCATCTTGCAGCGCGAACAGATCCGCCATGTCGCCGTCGAACCGCTCGGCCCAGAGATGCGCGTCGGTCTCGGCATCGATCAGCTGGGCATTGACACGGATCCGCCTACCCGAGCGGCGGCGCTCCCTTCGAGCACAAAGCGCACACCAAGCTCGCGGCCGACCTGCTTGGTGTCGACCCGCTTGCCCTGATAGGTGAACGGTGTTGCGGATCTGGTCATACACCGTCCCGGAAAATGCGGAGCCCGCCCGGCTCGGCGAGCGCTTCCGGGCGTGCCGCGACATTGACGCCATCGCCAAAGATGTCGTCGCCCTCGACGATGACGTCACCGAGATTGATCCCGATGCGGAACCTCATACGGCGGTCTTCAGGCATGCCCGCGTCGCGATCGGTCATCCCCCGCTGCAGCTCGGCGGCATAGCGGACCGCGTCGACGACGCTCGGAAACTCAGCCAAGAAGCCGTCGCCGGTGCTCTTTACGATCCGGCCGCGGTGTTCCTCGATTTTGGACTCCACCAGCTTGCGGAGGTGGGCCTGGAGGCGTTCGTGCGTGCCTTCCTCGTCGGCACCCATCAGCCGCGAGTAGCCCGCCACATCGGCGGCCAGGATCGCGGCGAGACGGCAGACAGCGGGCATTGCTCACCCGGCGCGACAGAGTTTCCGTCAATCTGTCGCAAATTTGGCCAAGGTCCCACGTCTATCGGTTGGGTAGCGCCGCCGTTTGGACGCGGCAGCCGGCGTCGACTCGCAACCCGCTTGAGGTGTTTTTTTGCCACGACCCGGCGCTCCCGACCACGGTACACAGAGGCGGTTTTGCTTCCCTGGACCTTCTCTGCTCGGCGGAATTAAATCCCTGATCGGTAGATTTAATTCTCTGTTCGGTTGCTTAGGGATTTGGCTGATCGATTGCCGCGAGAACAATGACTTAGGCACCCCGATTGCGCTCCGAAACGGCGCGAAACGGCGTTTTCGCTATTTCTTCCCGTCGACCAGGGAAGCGCGCCGGAGCGCGGGGGCCGTCGATCGTCAACGCTCCAGTTTCATGCCCTTCTCCACGCCCGGCCGCGCTCCGACCCGATCGCCCCAGGCGGTGACATTCCTGAGGCCGGCGCCATCGATCAACGCCTTACGCCCGGCATAGATCGGGTAGAGGCCGAGATCGGCGACCGTGATGTCGTCGCCGGTCAGGTAGGGCGTGCGGGCGAGCTGATCGTCGGCGGCGCGGAACTGGGTGACGAGCCGGTCCTCGTAAAACTTGATCGCCGATTGCGGCACTTTCTCCGGCATACGGTTGCCGAGAAAGAAGATGTTCTGCGCGGTCGGCGCCATGTCGCTGGCTGCCTCACCCATCCACTGGTACGTCCGGGCGCGTGCCGCGGGATCGCTCGGAATGAATTTGCCGATCTTCTCGGCGAGGTAATAGAGGATCGCCCAAGACTGGATCAGGGTCAGCGGTTGGCCGCCGGGGCCGTCGGGATCGATCAAGGTCGGTATCCGCCCGGTCGGGTTGATTTTCAGATAATCCGGCTTTCTCTGGTCGCCTTGCGCCAAATTGAGAACGTGCATGGTGCAAGGGACATCGCACTCGTTGACCGCGATCGCCCCGCGTTGCCCGTTGCCGGTGCCGGCCGTGTAGAGTTCCATCGCTGCCCCTCTCGTCTTACTGATTATCGCGACACCATTGGAGCGTAGGCTGAAGCAGGACCTTGGTCAAATCTCGACGATCTGGCGTTTCAAGCCCTTGACGACGGCTTCGGCACGCGAGGCGGCGCCGAGCTTTTTGAACAGCGACTCGATATGAAATTTGACGGTGTGCGGCGAGATCCCCAGCCGGCGGGCCGTCGCCTTGTTGCTCAGACCATCGCTCAACGCCGCCAAAACCTCGATTTCGCGGGGCGTCAACACTGGCGATGCCTCATCGACGAAGGGTCCGAAGCTGCGGTTTGGCGGGCTCGGCCCGCGCACGGTCAGCCCCGCGGCGACGGCCCGCAAGGCGGCATCGATCTGCCGCGCGGTAGGGTCCGGCTGCAGCCTTCCGGCAAGATCCCGCTCTACGGGCCCGATGGCAACAACCGGTGCCGGTGGCAAGCCATCGATTGCGCGGTCGGTCAGAATTGCATCCGGCGCAGCTGTCAATTCGACGACCTCGTGCCCGCTCTGCGCAACCAGCGACGCTAGCTGGCTTCGCACCGATGCATGGGATGCCACGACGGCGACACGCAGCCGGCTCGGGACGCCGGTCATCCGGAGGGCCGGGCGGCGACCGTCACCGTGAGCGATAAGACCTTGGCTGCCCGGAGCAGCCGCAGCTCGATCGACTGCCCGACCGCTTGAGGCCCCAGGTGCTGCGCCACCATTGCCGGACGGCTGACGTTTTCCCCGGCGATGGTGACTAGGATATCGCCAGCAAGCACGCCTACCTGAGCTGCCGGGCCGTCCTTCGCCACACCCATGATCATCAGGCCGCGCGATTGGCCGGCTTCGGCCTGCGCGCTTTCCGGTACGAGCACGGGCTGAAGCGACAGGCCCAGCCACCCCCGTTCGACGCGCCCCTTGCTGAGCAGCGGTTCTAGCACGCTCTCGACCGTGGTGGTCGGGATGACCAGGACGCGCCGGCGAGGGCCTAGGGTCGAGATACCGAGCAAACCGCCGCCGGCATCGAACACCGGTCCGCCCTCCTCCCGGCCGCTTATCGTCATGTCAAGAATGATCCGCCGATCGACGCGGCCGCCGGCTCGGCTGTGCCACGCCGGACCGGCCGAGTGGATCACGCCGAGTCGTACCGAGACACCGGCGTCGTCAGCACCAAAAGCGAGCGCGAGCGCGCCGGGGTGCGGCTCGGCGACCGCCAGCGCAGCCGGATCCGGGGTTCCGTCGAGCTTGAGGGCAACGACATTGGTGCCGGGATCGCGGCCCGCCAGATGCGCCGCGAAACTGCTCCCGTCGCCGAACCCGACCTTGGCGTCTTCGACATCAGCGAAGGCCTGCTCCGCACCGACGACGACGTCTTTGCGCCACAGGGTTCCCGAACGCATCGGGCGTCCCTCCACCTCGATACGAGCGACGAAAGGCTGCGCCCGTCTCGTGCGCTCAATCAGCACATCGGATAACCCTCTTAGCGGGTCTTGAACCATATCGGGCATGATCTCCTCCATCTTCAAGATAGCCATCAGGATGGCGTCGATCGAGGCTCTTCACTACCGGAAGGATGGGGAGGTCGGACCCCGGCAGATCAAGCGAGCCTTCATCACGGGCTGCGTCACGCGCCGGGATCTCCGCTTCCGACCCGCGGGGTCGGTTCACCAGCCGGTGGTCGCTCTGTCAGAAGGTCAAAGAGCTACGGGCTCCAATGCAATCTCGCTGTCCGCCGGGACCTTTCCCGGCGGGCAAAGACCAACGGTTGCATCACGACTCATCTTAACCATAATTTCATCAGGGCAGCGTCAAGCAAACATTCCGCGTACACGAGCGTCGCCTGTTCTCCTGGGCGCGTGAGGTTTCGGCATCGTGCCAACCAACGAGATCTCGATCGCCACCCGCGCCGAGCAGCTGCGCGCCGTCTTTCGGCAGCTGCCGATCAGCCTTGTCGTCAATCTCGTAAATGCTGCCTTGACAACAGCCGTCATCGCACCAATCGCCGCCGCCCCGTCGTCTCCGATCATTTGGCTGTTTCTCGTTGCTGTGATCACAGCCGGGCGGTGGATCTTATGGCGTCGATATCGTCGCTCCCCTTCCCGATTAGAGCGCGAACAGACTTGGCTGAGGCTTGCTGTCTGCGCGTCGTTGCTTGCCGGATCATGCTGGGGCTTTGGTGGAATGTTGCTGTTCCCGATCGTTCCCACATCCGGGCAAATCTTTCTGACATTTGTGATCGGAGGGATGTGCGCGGGCACAGTCGTATTAAACGCGTCGCATTTACCGACCCTTCTCGCCTTTCTGCTCTCGGCAAGCCTGCCCATGGCGGTCCGCTTCTTCGCCGAAGGCACCGCTGCCGATAGCGCACTCGGTGCGATGATCGTAGTCTTTGCTGGAGCGCTTTCACTGGCCGGAGTTCACCTCAACCGGTTCTTCACCGAAGCGATGCGACTGCGCTTCGAGCTCAACGAGGCGAATCTTCGTCTGCGGGCTGAAATGGCCGAACACCGGGCGACCGAGGCGGCTTTGCACCAGGCGCAAAAGCTCGAGGCAGTCGGCCAATTAACGGGCGGCATCGCCCACGACTTCAACAACCTGTTGACGGTCGTGATCGGAAACCTAGTACTGGCGAGCGGCCGGGCGAGCGGGAATTCAAACATATTGCCGTTGCTCGAGAGCGCGTCGCGAGCCGCCGAGCGAGGGGTCGCGTTGATACAACGCCTGCTCGCCTTCGCTCGCAAACAGCGCCTCGATCCGCGATCGGTCGATCTCGGGGCTTTGGTTGCCGGCATCCAAGAACTGCTGCAGCGGACAGTGGGCCCGGCGACCCACCTAGAGATTGCGACAGATATCGGTCTCGTGCCGGCCCATGTTGATGCCAATCAGGTCGAACTCGCGATCCTGAACCTGGTAATCAACGCGCGCGACGCGATGCCCGTCGGAGGAACATTGCGCATCTCACTGCGCAACGGCTTGGCCGAACGCAGTTCGCCTGCCGAGTTACCCCCCGGAGACTACGTCATCGTATCGATCAGCGACACTGGAACCGGCATGGACGAAGCGACGCTCGCGCAGGCATTCGATCCGTTTTTCACCACGAAGGAGGTAGGCAGCGGATCCGGCCTCGGCTTGCCGATGGTGCAAGGCTTTGCCGGGCAATCTGGCGGCGCCGTGCGGATCCGGAGCAAGCCGGGCGAGGGCACGACGGTCGAGCTATGGTTGCCCCAGGCTGTCGAACCTCCGTTAGGGACCTCCGGCACCCAACGATCCGGATTGGCCGTACCACAGGGCACAGCCACCATTCTGCTCTGTGAGGATGATCATGATGTGCGGCGCTTTCTCAGCGAACTCCTGAACTCCAATGGCTACAGAGTGCGTGAGGCCAGCAGTGCCGAAGCGGCGTCCCGCGTCTTGGCGGACATGGGCGCGGTCGACCTGCTGATCGTCGACTATGCCATGCCGGGGGTTAATGGCGTGGAAATCATCCGCCGAGCGTGGCACCGACACCCGAGCTTGAAGGCTCTGTTGATTACCGGCGACGCCGGCGCCGTGGGCGACGGCCTGGCAGAAGTCCCGCTCTTACGCAAGCCCTTTGGGCCAGCCGAATTCTTACAAACAGTGGCGGAAATCCTTGCTTCCTAGTCGATCTGGGCGGGTTGACGAGTAGGCTAATTCCGTCCGAGTACTCGGCCCATCCTCAAGAAGCGAACTGTTCCTTGAGCACCCGCTCTTCGAGGTTGAACTCGCGGTCGAACAGCAAGGTCATCGCGATATGGCGATTTTCGTGGATATCGACAGTGACGACATCGCGCGCCTCGGTAAAATCGGCGACGGCACTGACCGGGCGCTTATCGGTCTCCAGCGCGTCGATCCTGACTCTTGCCTGGTGAGGCAACAGCGCACCGCGCCAGCGACGCGGGCGGAAGGCGCTGATCGGGGTCAGCGCGAGGACGCCGGCGCCAAGCGGGATGATCGGACCGTGCGCGGAGAGGTTATAGGCGGTGCTGCCGACCGGTGTCGCGACCAGGATGCCGTCCGCCATCAGCTCATCGATCCGCACGACCCCGTCGACGCTAACCTGAAACTTTGCCGCCTGCCGGCTCTCGCGCAGCAGTGAGACCTCGTTGAAGGCGAGCGCCCGGCACTTTGTGCCCTGCTCGCAGACCGCGTTCATCTCGAGCGGATGGAGCACGACCGGCTGCGCGGCGGCGAGGCGTTCGACGAGTCCGTCCGCCCGATAGGGGTTCATCAGAAAACCGACGCTGCCGCGATGCATGCCGAAGATTCGGACACCCCTGGACAGGAAACGGTGCAAGCTCTCCAGCATGAAGCCGTCGCCGCCGAGCGGGATGATGATTTCGGCGCGCTCCGGCGGAACGCAAGGATAGCGGTCGCAGAGTTCCTCGAGCGCCAGCTGCGCGGCCTCGGTCTCGGCCGCGACGACGGCGATCCGCGGCGGCGAATTGGTCACCCGCCGGTCACGCTCATGTGTCGAGCGACAGCGGGCCGTTTGTGGCGACGGTCGATGATGAAGTCATGGCCACGAGGCTTGCGGTCGATCGCTTCGCGGATCGCCGCCTCGAGCGCATCGTCGCCTTCGGATTGGCGCAACGGCGTGCGCAGGTCCGCGGCATCTTCCTGGCCGAGGCACATATACAGCGTGCCTGTGCAGGTCATCCGGACGCGGTTGCAGCTCTCACAGAAGTTATGGGTCAACGGGGTGATGAAGCCGAGCCGACGACCAGTCTCGCGCACTGTGACATAGCGCGCCGGTCCGCCTGTCCGATAGTCGCTCTCGTCGAGCGTCCACCGCCGTTGCAGTCGGGCGCGGACCAACGACAGCGGCAGATACTGATCCAACCGATTCTCGCCGCCGATATCGCCCATCGGCATGACCTCGATCACGACGAGGTCGAAACCCCCTTCGCCGGTCCACGCGACGAGATCGTCAAGCTCATCCTCGTTGACACCGCGTAACGCCACCGTGTTGATCTTGACCGCGAGGCCCGCAGCCTTTGCCGCCGCGAGCCCGTCGAGGACCGTCTCGAGGCGGCCGCGGCGGGTGATCGCTGTGAATTTCGCCCGGTCGAGCGTGTCGACCGAGACGTTGACCCTGCGCACACCACAATCGTAGAGTTCGCCGGCATAGCGGGCGAGCTGGCTGCCGTTAGTCGTCAGCGTCAGCTCGTCGAGCGCGCCACTACCGAGGTGACGGCCGAGCAGGTGGAAGAGGGCCATGATGTTGCGGCGTACCAGCGGCTCGCCGCCAGTCAGCCGTAGCTTCCTAACCCCGAGCCGGACAAAGGTGCTGCACACGCGGTCGAGCTCTTCCAGGGTCAACAGCTCGGCCTTCGGCAGGAAGGTCATTTCCTCCGCCATGCAATAGACACAGCGGAAATCGCACCGGTCGGTGACCGATACGCGCAAATAGGTGATGGTCCGTCCAAACGGATCAATCATGCTGTTCTCGTTCGCGTCGCGACCTGCTGCATTCAAGATAGTGCCACATTCCGAGAATGTCGCCCCCCGATCGACGTGGTTCGCAACACGGTCCTTCCAACCTTGCAGTCGGAACCGGGCCGACCCATCATCGGCACATGCAGGAATTCACCGTCCGTCCCCAGCCCGATGATCCACGGCTGACCCGCAAGGTTACCGGCGTCGACCACGAGGGCAGGCCGATCGAGACCGCCGTTGTCATGGAACGGCCGCTGACTCTGTTCCTCAACGCACGCGAGATCGTCACGATGATGACGATCGGCGATCACCCTGACTACCTCGCGGTCGGCTACCTGCTCAACCAGAACATGCTGCGGCCCGAGGACCGGATCGTCGGCATAGACTACGACGATGAGCTCGAGACCGTCGTCGTCCGCACCGATCACGAGACCGATTTCGAGGATAAGCTCAAGAAAAAGACGCTTACCTCGGGCTGCGCCCAAGGCACTGTGTTCGGCGATCTGATGGAGAAGTTCGAGGAGGTTCAGCTCGACCGCCAAGCAGTGCTGCATACCTCGTGGCTTTATGCGCTGACCCGCAAGATCAACACGGCACCGAGCCTTTATCTCGCCGCCGGAGCCATCCATGGTTGCGTGCTGTGCGAGGAGGATCGGCCGCTCCTCTACATGGAGGATGTCGGGCGGCACAACGCAATCGACAAGATCGCCGGCTACATGCATCTCAATCGCATCTCGCCAGCCGGTAAGATCTTCTACACCACCGGTCGCCTCACCTCGGAGATGGTGATCAAAACCGTGCAAATGGGCATCCCGATCCTAATCTCGCGTTCCGGCTTCACTGCTTGGGGTGTCGACCTAGCACGTCAGGCCGGTCTCACTTTGATCGGCCGTGCCAAGGGGAAACGGTTTGTCGCGCTCGCCGGCGGTGAACGCATCATCTTCGACCGCGATTTGGGCACCGTCGAAGACGAGCATCCGAAGTTCGCCCGCAAGGCGAGCCTTGCCGAGGACGCCGCGTGAAGGTCGTCGGGCTACTGCTCGCGGGCGGGCAGTCGCGGCGCATGGGGGGTGGGGACAAAGCGTTGCGCCTGTTGAATGGAATTCCGTTGCTCGACCGGGTCATCGAGCGGCTGCGGCCGCAGGTCGATGCGCTCGTGCTCAATGCCAACGGCGATCCCGCCCGGTTCGCGCGCTTCGCTCTCCCGGTGGTAGCCGACAGCGTGCCAGGTTTCGCAGGCCCGCTTGCCGGTGTGCTGGCCGGCCTCGATTGGGCAGCCTCGCAACGCCCGGATTACCCGTACGTCGTCAGCGTTGCCACCGACACGCCGTTCCTGCCCGCCGACTTTGTCGCGCGGCTCGCCGAGGGGCTCGACGAGGCGCGCGCGGACCTCGCCTGCGCTGCCTCGGGCGGCCGCGCCCACCCGGTCTTCGGGCTGTGGCCGGTGCGGTTGCGCGACGATCTCCGGCGGGCTGTGGTCGATCAAGCGATCCGCAAGGTCGATCTGTGGACCGCCCGCCACAAGGTGGCGACGGTGTCGTTCTCCGACCAGCCCGTCGACCCGTTCTTCAATGCCAACCGGCCCGAGGATCTCGAAACCGCTGCCGCGCTACTGCAAGCCGTTGCTGGTTGAGCAGCCCTTCCTTTCGGACCCTCGGCTGTGCGTAGTTGGATGCGGCCGTCGCTGCGGGACGAGCTGCTGACGTTATGGAGGTTATCAGCAACGTTTGCGCCGCGAATGCTGGATTGCAAATGAGCTGGCAGGATATTGACCGCTTTTCGCTAGGATCGGCCTTCAACGGGGTTGCCGACCAAGCGCCCGTAGGACTCCCGCAGCGGCCTGGTATGTTTGCCGCCCCGCTGGATTTGCGCGTGCTGGAGCTTCTGACAGCTCGCCTGTGTCACGAGCTGATCGGACCGATTGCGGCGATAAACAATGGAGTCGAGTTGCTCGCCGACGAGCCTGTCCTCGCTAGAGGCGTAGCGGGCTCGGACTTCGTGCATGATGCCGTAGCGCTTGTCGCCGACAGCGCGAGCCGAGCCGCCAGCCGGCTCCAATTCTACCGCTTCGCCTACGGCTATGGTCATGGCGCGTCGATGGTCGGTTCACCACCTAACGAACTCGCAAGCCGGTTTTTCGAGAGGACGCAAATCGCCTGCGATTACGACGAGAGCATCCGAGTTTTGCCGCTCGACTGGCAGAGACTGGCGTGCAACCTCCTCTTGACCGGCGCCGAAGTGCTTTCCCGCGGCGGCAACTTGGTCTTGGCCGTCGCGCCCGGTGGCCTCGATCTCGAAGCAACCGGCGAATTCCCGCCGCTCTCGGCCGAGACGAGTTCCGCGCTGTTGCTCGCGACACCTGTCGCAGTGCTCACCCCGCGCTCGGTCCAAGCCTATTTCACCGGCCTTCTCGCTGAGACGCTGGGTTGTCGGTTGGTCTGGGCGGAGGAACTCAGGCGGCTTCGGCTGACCGCGGCCGCTGTTGCGCGCTAAGCTGCCGCCGACCCGGGACGTTCGCCAGCGTTCCCGGCGCCCGCCGTGGGTGTCAGTGTGACCGGCGTTTCCACCGGGTCGCGCAACACGTAGCCGCGACCCCAAACGGTCTCGATGTAGTGTTTGCCGCCGGTCGCCTGGGCGAGCTTCTTGCGTAGTTTGCAGACGAAAACATCGATGATTTTGAGCTCGGGCTCGTCCATCCCGCCGTAGAGATGGTTGAGGAACATTTCCTTCGTCAGGGTGGTACCCTTGCGCAGGCTGAGCAACTCGAGGATGCCGTACTCCTTGCCGGTCAGGTGAACCGGCTGATCCTCGACTGTGGCGACGCGATTATCCAGATTGACAATAAGCTTGCCTGTCCGGATCGTCGATTCCGAGTGGCCCTTTGAGCGCCGCACGATCGCCTGGATTCGGGCGACTAGTTCCCGACGATCGAACGGCTTGGTTAAGAAATCGTCGGCGCCGAAACCAAGACCTTTAATCTTGTGATCAAGCTCGGCAAGGCCGGACAGGATCAAAATCGGCGTGCGCACGCGCGCCGCGCGCAGGCGCCGCAGCACTTCGTACCCGTCGATATCGGGAAGCATCAGATCGAGGAGAATGATGTCGTAATCGTAGAGCTTGCCGATCTCCAGACCGTCCTCGCCGAGATCGGTCGTATCGCAGATGAAATTTTCCTTGCCGAGCATCATCTTGATGCCGGCCGCGGTTGTCGCATCATCCTCGACAAGAAGCACGCGCATAAGAACCTCCGGGTTCGGCCGGTAACACATACCGGCGGGGTCTTCGTTAACCAGGATTACCGACGGCGGTTAACAACCAATTAGCGAGTCGAACCATCACCTTCACCGGATCCGCGTAGGAGCGATAGCACATTCGCGGCCACTCCCCAGTACTTGAATGTTAATCAGGGGCTCCACGAGGATCTACATCGAATGTTCGTTAGGTCTTTCGCAGGATTTTAGAGAGGCTATTCTCCGTTTCAGACACATCGGTTCCCATCGCCTATTCCGCTGCGGGAACGTGTAGGACCTTTTGGACGGAAGCATCTCGCACGATCCCGATCTGTTCCCCCGGCCAGGGATCGAAAGAACTGCTCATCGTCAGGAAACTTTGAGCGCTCGAACGCGAGAGTGCTGAAGCCACGGGACCTCCTCCCCTTTTGGTTTGCTTGAGCTGCAAACATGACAATCATCGCGCAAATTCATGGCAAGCAGTGTGAACCGCGTCACATACAACACGAATTGCCGGACCTCGCCAAAAGCCGACCCCAGCAAAGCGCTCGACATCTGCCGACGTGGTTGTAGTAACCCGCGTGAGCTGCACAGCCTGTTTGATAACTCGCCAAGCGTCAGTCGGCCGTCCCTTGAGACCCCTTCACGTAAGACGCATTGCACGCAGCCGTATTCCGATTGCCGACCGGCCGAGGTCGGGGTACTCCGGCACACAATCCTATTTTCACTTGCGCGGTGGCATCGGGCTTCGTCAGCTTCGCGTCTCAGCCGGCGACTGATCTTTAGGGCGAGGGTCATGAATCTGCAGCTTGTCGGGAAGACCGCTCTAGTTACCGGCGCGACCATGGGGATCGGCCGAGCGATCGCAAAAGGGTTAGCCGCCGAGGGTGTTCAAATCGCAGCGGTCGCTCGCCGCACCCACCTTCTCGAGCAGCTCGCGGGCGAGATCGAGCGGGAGCAGGGGCCGCGCCCCTTGCTGATCACTCAAGACATCATGGCCGCCGATGCGGCAACGAGGTTGCGCGATGCCGCGCTTGCCGAGCTCGGTCATGTCGACATCCTGGTCAACTGCGCCGGCGGCAGCCGGCCGCTGCCGCTGGATGCGCCGGAGGAGCGGTGGGAAGAGGCGATCACCCTCAACTTCACTCGCCAGCGCCAGATCACCCACGCGTTGCTTCCGCAAATGATCGAGCGCTCCTGGGGCCGGATCATCAACATCACCGGCAAATCCGAGCCCGACCGGCTTAACGCTGCGTTTGCCGCGAAGGCTGCGATGCATGCCTGGGCCAAGGGCTTGTCGCGCGACGTCGGCAAATACGGGATCACCGTCAATTCGATCCCGCCGGGGCGGATCATGAGCGAGCAAATCCGCCGCAACTACCCGGAAGACTATCGCGAGAGCCATGCTGCCGCGGAAATTCCGGCCGGGTCCTATGGCGAGCCCGAGGACCTCGCCGTGCTGGCGGTCTTTCTGGCTTCACCGCTTGCGCACTATATCAGCGGCGCTGTCATTCCGGTGGATGGCGGGCTGCGGCGTTATGCCTTCTAAGCCCGGGGCCTTTTTGCTTCGCGTCGGCTGTTGTCAGCGTGCTCCGGGGGCCGCGGGTGTCCCGCCTTCGGCCGGAGGGATCGGAGGTCGCGGATCTTCGGCACAGTCGGGGCGAGGCTTGGTGCCGCGACGCTCCACCGGCACATGGCAATTGTCCACGCGCTGCTCGTCGGACGCTTTGTCGGACAATCGTTCCTTCAACGTCCGCGCCTCTTGCGCCATCGCCAAGGAGCCCAAAGAGCCGGCAACGGTCAACAAGATCATTGTGGCGGCCAATCTTTGCATGCTTAAAGCGCCTTGCGGAAAGTCAGATTGATACGGCATTGGCCGGTCAGCGGGTCGTTGCCTTCGGCAAGCGGTCCCACCCCATGGTAGGCCAACCGATCAGGACCGCCCCAGACGACAACGTCGCCGCTCTCCAGCCGAACGCGGCGGGGCCGGTCGCCGCGGGTCTTGCCGCCGAACAGAAAAACTGCCGGCAGCCCGAGGGAGACCGAGACGATTGGTGCCGTCAGATCGCGCTCGTTCTCGTCACGATGCAGCGACAACCGGGTGCCGGGCTCGTACCGGTTGATCAGGCAGGCGTCGGGTTCGAAACCGGCGAAACCGGCCGCTCCCGCCGCAGCCGAGGCGAGGCCCTGGAACGATGGCGGCATCGGCGGCCAAGCGTGCCCGGTCATCGGGTCGACGAGCTCGTAGCGATAGCCTTTGCGATCCGTGACCCAACCGGCCGTGCCGCAATTCGTCATGGCTACCGACATCCGGAACCCGCCCGGCGTGATCATGTTGCGAAACGGCGCTGCAGCGGTGACTTCCGCCACCGCTGCGACCAGAGCCGCTGCCTCGTGCCGCGCGAAGCCGCGCAACGCCACTGCGCCCTCGGCGAGCCTTTCGGGCGGGTAGATGAGGGGCGGCAGCGCCTGCGTCAGCCGCAGGCGACCGCGTAGAGATCGCGGGCGCCTTCCGGTAGCCGGTGCTCGTGCCAGCTCCGGCCGCCATCCTGCGTGCCGAACACCTGTCCGGCGCGCGAAACGCCATAGACCTGGTTGGGGTCGCGCGGATGCACCGTCACCGCCATCATCGTGGCCTCGGCCTTGACGCCGTGGTCAAAGCGCTTCCAGGTCCGGCCGACATCATCGCTGCGGTAGATCGACCCGTCAGTGCTGCGCGCCGCCGGGCTGAGGCAGGCATACATGACCTTGGGGTCGTGCGGCGAGACCCGAATGTCGCGGCCATAGGTCAGCGGCGAGAACCGGCCGATCTCCATATCCTTCCAGATCTCGCCGCGGTTGTCGCTGCGAAACAGACCCATGCGGTTGGCCAGGAACACGGTGCCCGGGGCGGCGGCACTGACGGCGAGCGCGTGGCCGTCGAGCATCCCTTCGATCTCGGTCTGGCTGCCGATCCGGCTGCGGTATTTCGGCTCTTCGCAGAACCGGATCAGATCGGCGGTGCAGTCCTCCCAGGTCGCGCCGCCGTTGCGGCTGCGCATCGTACCGTTGGCTTCGAGTGTGGCATAGATGTCGTCGGGCGAATTGGGATCGATGTCGAGCCGCATGACCCGGCAGGCGAACCCCATGATCACCCGGTCGGGCAGACCAGGATCCGCGGTCTTGCGCCAGGTGTCACCGCCATCATCGCTGCGATAGACGCCGGGCGGAGTGGCGCCAGCATAGACAATGCGCGCGTCCTTCGGATGGACGCAGACCGACCATATGTCGGCATCCTCCGGCAGGTTCAGCTTCTCCCAACGAGTACCGCGGTTGGTGCTGCGGAAGGCGCCCTTGGTGGTGCCGATATACACCACATCGGGGTTCTCGGGATGAACCGTTATCGCATGCACTTGGGTGTCGTCCGGCAAGCCGCTGGTGAGATGATCCCACCGATCGTCGCCGACAGCTTGACGGAAGACGCCACCAAACGTCCCCTCCATCGACCGCGCCGCGCCGGCGTAAACATGTGATGTAGCTGCCATCAACTCCTCCCTCGCCTGGATTGCCGCGGGGATCATACGCCTCTATTAGAGCTTGTCACAAAGCTTTAGCGGCAGGAGAGATCGATGAGCGACACGATGGTCACGGAACGGCGCACGCTCGGCAAGACCGGCCCGGAACTCTCGGCGATCGGCCTCGGCTGCATGAGCTTGTCCGGGGTCTACGGGACCAGCGACGACGCAGCCGGGGTCTCGCTGATCCACCGCGCGATCGATCTCGGCATCGACCATTTCGACAGCTCGGACATGTATGGCTGGGGTCAGAACGAGGAGCTGCTCGGCCGGGCGCTGAAGGGTCGCCGCGACCGTGTCGTGATCGCCAGCAAATTCGGCCAGACGCGGCGCCCTGGCGGCGCCAACGGCGTCGACGGCAGCCCGGCCTATATTGCGCGCGCGTGCGAGGCAAGCTTAAAGCGCCTCGGCGTCGACACCATCGACCTCTACTATCAGCACCGCGTCGATCCTGCGGTGCCGGTCGAGGTGACCGTCGGAGCGATGGCGCGGCTCGTCGAGCAAGGCAAGGTCCGCTTCCTCGGGCTGTGCGAGGCGCGACCGGAGCGCATCCGGCGCGCCCACGCGACCCACCCGATTGCCGCGGTCCAGATGGAGTACTCGCTGCTCTACCGCGAGGAGGCGACTGAAACGCGCGAGCTGACCCGCGACCTCGGCATTACCTTTTTTGCTTATGCGCCGCTCGGCCGTAGCCTGCTGGCCGGCGTCGTCCCCGATCTCGCCCATCTCGACGCGGGCGACACGCGCGGCCGCCATCCGCGTTTCATGGGCGACAATTTCGCCAAGAACCGCGAGCTGGTGCAGCGCGTCGAGGCGATCGCGCAGGAGAAACACTGCACCCCGGCGCAGCTCTGCCTCGCTTGGCTATTGGCCCAAGGGCCAGACGTGATGCCGATCCCGGGGACCAAGCAGATCGCGCGGCTCGAGGAAAATCTGGGGGCGATGCGCGTGCATCTGACCCCGGCCGAGATCGACCGCATCTCAGCGGCGATTCCGATCGGTGCCGCCGCCGGCACCCGCTATCCCGTACGCGGGATGGGGGGTGTGTATATCTGACCGTCCGCCCACGAGGAAAAACCACGGTCGTTTCCCTGCCGTCAGGGAAAAAATGCGTTTTTGCGTCTGGCAGCTCCAGCGAGACCCGAAATCCACTTTATATCAATAACATGGGTTCTTTGATCGAGCCCGGAGCCGGATCATGGCAGGGAACCGGCAGGGAAACCTGGCACCCGATTTGGTGCTTGTGAATTTGATCACGAAAGCCCGTTCATAATTAACATTATCGTATCTAATCGATATGTAGGAAGAGCTTCAACATCCACAAGGCGGTGACGGTCGCACCGACATCGAACAAGGTTATGAATGGTCAGAGTAATCTGAGCTGACCGACCGGATATTTCATCGGAAGTGCATCATCAGGATTTCCCGCCAAGCAGCGGTCATGCCGGCGCCGGGCCGCGCGTGCTTGACGAACGGACACCTATCCAATATCCGGGCGGGCGGCCGGCGTTTTCCCTTAAGAAAGCGCCGCACTCGTATCCCCTTCGCAACGGAGAGCTCCGATGCCGAACGATCCCTTCGTCGATGTCGCCACGCTGTCCTCGCTCGGTCCAATACGTTATCTCGATGCGCGTGATCAGGCCGCGTTCGACGCCGGCCACGCGCCCGGCGCGGTGCGCGTGCCGGTCGAAGAATGGGATGCAGCAGCCAAGACGGCCGACATAGGATTTAACAAGACCGCTTACTGGGACGAGGCGCTTGGGTCGCTCGGCGTCGATCTTTCGGCCGTCGCCGTGACCTATGATGGCGGCCAAATGACTAACGCCGCTCGGGTCTGGTTCATCTTTCAGTATTTTGGCATCAAGGCGGTCATCCTGAATGGCGGCTGGCCTTCACTTTCCGCGGCGTCCAGGCTGCCGCCGGGTGCCGTGCCCTCGAAAGGCGTTTTCCGGGCGGTTCCGGGCGCAGGGTCTGTCGGCTTGGTCGATCGGGAAACCCTCAAACGGCAACTTGGCGCTGATGCGCATGTATTCGACACCCGCACCCGCGCGGAGTTCACCGGAGAGGACGCCCGCAACCGTAGTCGCAGTGGGCATCTCCCGGGCGCCCGTCATCTGTCGCACGCCGATCTGCTCGACAATGGCGTTGTTCGTCCGGCGCCGGTGCTCCGAAGCATGCTGGAGCGCGTAGGCTTTGGCCCCGGCGATCACATCGTCACCCATTGCGAGGGCGGCGGTAGAGCGGCATTGGGCGCTGCCGCAGCGGTGCGCGCCGGGTTTGACGACGTCCGGGTGTATTACCTCAGCTTCGCCGATTGGGTGCGCGACGAGAGTTGTCCGATCGTACGCGATTAGTCGCGCCCGAAGGTTCATGACGATGCCGAGCCACCGGTCGGAAGGGAGAGCGTAGCCCGGGAGCAGCTCCATAGCAGGAGGCACTGAAGTGGCGCGCATATTTGTCACGGGATCCTCGGACGGTCTCGGTCTCATCGCGGCGACGCTCCTGATCGAGCAAGGCCACCAAGTCGTGTTGCACGGACGGAATGACGATCGGAGCCGGGACGCTCTCGCGGCAGCAAGCGGGGCCTGGGGAGCTGTTTCCGGAGACCTCTCCACTGGCGCCGGCGCAAAGACCGTTGCGGAGGCGGTTAACAAATTCGGGCGGTTCGATGCTGTAATTCACAATGTCGGTGTCGGCTTTCGCGGAACGCGGCGGGTGGAGACAGTTCCGGGAGTGCCCGTTGTCTTTGCCGTTCGGCGGGCTCCCCGAAACCGGCAAGACAACTCTCGCCCGGGCCGTCGCGCAAGAGCGTTCGGCGACCTACTTGCGCATAGACACGATTGAGCAAGCGCTGCGATCCTGCGGCGTTCTGATGGGCGATGATGTCGGTCCGGCGGGTCACCGGATCGCCTATAAGGTGGCGGAGAGCAACCTGCTCATGGGCGGGATGGTGGTCGCCGATTCAGTCAACCCACTCACGGTAACGCGGGATGCGTGGCGCCACGTGGCCGCGACCACCTTATCAGAGATTGTTGAGATCGAGATCGCGTGCTCGGACTTAACCGAGCATCGCCGCAGAGTTGAAACGCATACCGCAGATGTGCCGGGGCTGGCTCTCCCGAGCTGGTGGGATGTTGTCGAGCGTGACTACGAGCCCTGGGACCGGTAGCGGATCGTTCTCGACACGGCAGGTTGCGCGATCCTCGAAGCCCTCAAAGAACTCTGCAGGAGGATCAACAACACGCGGTCAGGCACGTAAATCTACGACGCCGTCGAGAAAGCTGAGGAGATAAACTCGAGTAGGGTAGTCGTAATAATGTTGAAGAATGACATCGGATTCCTTGCCAAAGGCCGCCGAAGCCGATTACCTGACTCAACCGCTGCACCGCTGCGGGGCACTGGCCAAGGATCGCGTCTGCCAGGTCGCCGTGGAAACCTCGCGCGCCACGCTTCTATCGCGGATCATCAGGTTGCGCTTGTCTCACGACGGTGGCGCCATCGGTGCCGTCCGGGGTGTGGTTGGAATTGAAGGTGGCGTAGTCTCCGGGTGCTGAAACCCAAACGATCCCGGCGTTGAGCGCCGGTGGAGACTACGCCA